>OGJL01000201.1_pt1 | contig 34780 bp, 30 predicted proteins | sample 1572291 | NCBI WGS metagenome assembly OGJL01 (sample SAMEA2582082, study PRJEB24529) | metagenome | biome: Human gut stool | place: China | collected 2011
ACTCTTTCTATTACGGGATAGTGTTTAACTTGTCCAACTTTTTGGGGTCACTTCATCTGGAAAGGGCACGAGTAACCAACCCGTCATTATTTAGATAGGCAAAATCCTGAACCATATAGAGTTTGTTTGGCCCATTGCTTTCAATAGTATTGCGTATCTCTTTTGTTAGTATTACTCCCATGATCATTAATAATCTGAATGCAAAGGTACAATATTCCCTCCAACTCAGCAATAAAATGTCCGAAAATCTTAAAGAAAATCGGACTTTATAAGATGTTTGCGATTAGATTGCTGTTTAGTTTAAGAGTAAAATATTGATAACAACAAGCTATTGTAGCTTGAGATTAATTTGGGAAAACCAACAAGAAGTGGGAACTTTACGGTATCAAATAAAGATACAGATGGTATATATTTAGTTATATATCAGATTGATATAAACTACACTTCAGCTCAAGCGTGGAACTGCAATCTCTTTATTTACCGGAGGTTATAACGCTTTTAAAAGTTATTCCTTGATACCGCCGGAGCGATACAGAATTCAAAAATACGAAAATATAATCAATTTATGCTTTATCCTGCGAATTTATTGATAGAAGAGAAATATTGTAAAAAAAGACACTCCTGATGAACACTTTCAGCAGGAGTATCACAACACAAAAACTAAACTAGACTTAACTAAACTATTCAAATAAGAAGTTTCACAACTTCTGTTCTTATTATGTACTCTACAAATATAGAGGTTATATTTAGAAGTGACAAGCCTTTGCGCAAAAAACTTCAAAATGTGCAGTAAAAAAAAGTTAAATAATAGTGCTCTGACTAAACAATACGTTCATTAACATAATTTTGAAGTTCCTGTTTGTAACTGTCAGAGATCGGAATATAATCTTTTCCGAATACGATTCGTCCTTTGTCGATAACTTTTATTTTCTGTTTCTGTACGATAAAAGACCGGTGTACACGGATAAACTGGTTGGCCGGAAGCTTTTCTTCCATGACACGCATGCTGACCAATGACAGGATAGGTCTGTCTTCATTCTCAAGATGAATTTTGATATAGTCTTTCAGGCCTTCTATGTATAATATTTTGTTAAGCTCTATTTGTATTAGTTTGTAATCACTTTTTACGTATATATAGTCTTTTTTGTTCTCGTCTGAATCTCCTTCCGTGCTTTGTTTATCTGCTTTTTGCTGTAGTTCAAACCATTTTGCAGCTTTATTGATAGCTTCCATAAAATCGGAATAGCTGATGGGTTTCAGCAGGTAATCGAGGGCATTTACCCGATAGCCGTCGAGTGCATATTGGTCGAAAGCTGTAGTGAAAATAATTCGTGTGTCTTCAGATACCATGCGTGAAAACTCCAGCCCGTTGAGTTCAGGCATCTGGATATCCAGAAAAAGTACATCTACCGGATGATCGGGTAAATACTTCATGGCTTGTATGGCACTGGAATAACTGCCGGAGAGTTCCAGAAAAGGTGTCTTTTTTATGTAACTTTCCAGAAGTCCGAGTGCTAGGGGCTCATCGTCTACAATGGCACATCTTAAGTTCATATTTATAGTTTTTGAGAGTTAATGTTTAAGGTATATGATGATATTGGAAAAATACTCTTTTCCGTCGTCAGACAAGTGATTGTCCCATTTATATATTCCGGGGTAAACCAGTTCCAGACGCTTTCGTACTTGTTCCAGTCCGATACCCGAACCACTTTTATCGGCTCTTGTCTTAGGATAATTACTGTTGCGTATGGTACATTCTATCTTGTCATTATCTTCCGAAATGGAGATGTTTATATAACTGGGCTCCACGGGAGAAATCCCATGCTTGAATGCATTTTCTATCAGTGAGATAAAAATCAAGGGAGCAATGGGAGTCTGACTTTTGGGCTTGATATTGAAGTTGGTCTGTATATCTACCTGGGCAGAAATACGGATGCGCATGAGTTCGATGTAATTGCGTATAAAATCGATTTCCTTGCTCAGTGGGACAAACATCTGCTGGTTGTCGTAAAGTACATAGCGCAATAACTTGCTTAACTCTTGCACAGCTTGTTGTGCTTTGTCTGTATCAAATGTTATCAGTGCGTAAATGTTGTTTAACGTATTCAGCAGAAAATGAGGATTAAGCTGATTACGTAAGTTTTTCAGTTCTGCTTCGGTACGGCTTTTTACTGCTTCCCGGCGTTCCGCTTCGGTCTGACTCCAGCGCTTACTCATACAGATGGCAACGCTCAGCCCTGCCGAGAATATAAGACTTGCCATATCGCGCAAATAAAAGATATATGATGGCGGCATGGGGCGATGAGACGGTGGAGGAGGGCAGTGCATATTGTTCCAGTAGCGTAAGCCAAAGGTCAGAATAATAATAACTATCGCATTTATGAAGATAAACCGTTTGGTTTGCTCATGAAATAAAATATGAGGTATAAAAACGAAATAATTCAGATAAAAGATAATGCATAGTGTGGTTGGCACTATACAGTGAAACATGAAATCTTTCCAGTTTATCGTTCCGTCATTGTTTTGCGTAAAGAACAACGGGAAAGCGAAAAAGAGTCCCCAGCAAATGGTGTGTATCAGGATTTCGAGTGAACGGTGTGTGTTATCAGTGAGCTGTTTCATAGGTGATGTAGTCTGTACAAACAAAAGTAACTAAAAAATTTAAAAAGTCCGGCTGCGTAGCAATACTTTTATTGCCATAGACAGCCGGACAAGGAAACCAAAGTTATGAAGAACAAAGTTATAAAGATGAACTTTCACAAGCTCATTTATCGTTATTCATATCGTAATGCTTCAATCGGATCAAGGTCGGCTGCTTTTTTGGCAGGATACCATCCGAAGAAGACTCCTGTAACGGTACATACCGCGAATGACAGCAATACACTCCAGGGCTGTATAAATACCGGCCAGTGTGCCACTGTTTTGATGACAAAGCTGGCTCCGCATCCTAAGATTACTCCAATCAGTCCTCCGGTAATACTTATCAGTATGGCCTCTATCAGGAATTGTGACAGGATGTCGATGCCGCGTGCACCAACTGACATTCGCAGACCTATTTCTCGTGTACGTTCCGTTACGGATACATACATGATGTTCATGATTCCGATACCTCCTACGACCAGTGAAATTCCGGCAACGCAGGCAAGCAAGGTTGTCATCAGGTCGGTTGTTGTATTCAGCATTGAACTCAATTCTTGCTGGGTACGGATGGTAAAGTCATCATCGTCGCTTGCTTTCAGTTTGTGTTCACGGCGCAAGATAGTTGTGATTTCATCTACTGCCTCTTGAGTCATATCTTCGGTCAGTGCCGAGGCGAAGATACCACTCAGATAAGTTTGTGCCAATAGACGCTTCATTACTGTGGTGTAAGGAGCCAGCACTACATCATCCTGGTCCATACCCATTGAGTTGTATCCTTTCGACTTCAGGACTCCTACTACCCGAAAAGGTATTTTGTTGCATCGTATAATCTTACCTATCGGATCGGTTCCGTCGGGGAAAAGATTGTCTACAATTGTTTTACCAATTACGCAGACTTTAGCTGCTGTCTGGATATCATTCTCTGTAAACATTTCTCCCTGTTCTACTGTGAGCTGGCGGATTTTCAGGTAATCTATACTTACTCCACTCACTGAAGAGGGGTAGTTGTTGGGGCCGGCTATAAGTTGTCCGGATGAAGATACATTGGGACTGATGCCCGAGAGAAACATACATTCATTGCACAATGTTTCGTAGTTTTCCAGCTTCAATGTCTGCATGGAAGACGGGTCTTGGCGAACTCCTCCTCGCATTTCTGCTCCCGGATGAATCATAATCATGTTCGAACCCATTTCCGAAATCTGCTGTTGTATGCTTCGTTTCGATCCCTGTCCGATAGCTAGCATGGCAATTACGGAAGCTACGCCGATGATTATACCAAGCATGGTAAGGAAGGCGCGGAGCTTATTGTTGGCCAACGCACGGAGGGCTATTTTAAAAAGGTTTGTTCCGTTCATGTTGTTCTTAATTTATAAGTTATCGTACGATAAAGACTTAGTTAGTCTTCATCATTTTTCGGCAAGGCTGCAAGAGCCTCTGCTGCCGATAAAATATGATTGTTTACCGTATCTTCGATTACATGTCCGTCACGCAGGCGGATGTTCCGGCTACTGTATTGAGAGAGTTCCGGATTGTGAGTAACGAAAATAATGGTGCGTCCTTCGGCATGTAGCTTCTGGAAGAGTACCAGAATTTCGAAAGATGTACGTGTATCAAGGTTACCGGTTGCTTCGTCGGCCAGAATAACCGCCGGATCGTTTACCAATGCACGGGCGATTGCTACACGCTGCATCTGCCCACCGGACATCTGGTTCGACTTATGTTCCAGTCTGTCGCCTAATCCTACAGCAATCAGCGCTTCTATAGCTCTGCGACGTCGTTCGGCAGCACTGATAGCTGAATTATACATCAACGGGAGTTCTACGTTTTCTACTGCCGTTGTTTTAGGCAGCAGGTTGTAGTTCTGGAATACGAATCCAATCTTGCGGTTACGTAAGATAGCTCGTTGAGGCTTGCTCATGGTTCTTACGGAAACTCCATCCAGCAGATACTCTCCGCTGGTGGGAGTGTCCAGACATCCCAGTGTATTCAGTAATGTAGATTTTCCTGAACCGGATGTTCCCATGATGGTAACGAACTCTCCTTCTGTGATAGAGAATGAAACACCTCGCAGTGCGTGTACGGTTTCATCTCCTACCTGAAAGTTTCGTTTTATATTTTGTAATTCTATGACAACTTTACTCATTGTATTATTGTTGGAGTTTTATTTGTTTCCTTTGCTTTTGCTTTTATCTTTTCCCGGAGGGCCTGGCATGAAAGGACTGCGTTCTCCTTGTGCTTCCATAGCACTCATATCCGGCATGCTGCCTTTTATTACAGCTTCGGTTACAATGCTTGTTCCTTCGCTTACACCTTCCAGTATTTCAGTATGCGATCCATCGCTTAAGCCTACTTTTACAGGATGTGCAACGAATGTTTCGTTTTCCAGTGTCCAGACTTTATGCTCTCCCTGGCAATCTTTGATACTACGGCTGCCGGCAAGTTCTTTGTTCGGAGAAAAACGTAGTGCCTTGGCAGGAACAGTAAGTACATTTTCGCGGATCTGAGTATAGATAGTTACGTTTGCAGTCAAACGCGGTTTAAGCTTCAGGTCTGGATTGTCAGCGGTAATGACAACTTCGTAAGTTACAACTGTTTCCGATGTGCTTGTTGAACTGCTGCTTGAGCTGCTGTTTGTACTTCCCAGGCGAACCTGTCGTACTTTCCCTTCGAATACATCTTCCGGATATGCGTCTACAGTAAATGTGACACGTGCTCCTTCAACCACACCTGCTATATCGGCTTCATCTACATCGGCTACGACTTCCATTTTGGTCAGGTCGGCAGCGATGGTTAATAATGTCGGAGTTTCGAAACCAGATGCAACAGTCTGTCCTTCTTCAACATCCTTGCTGGTTACGATACCATCGATCGGCGATGTGATTGTTGCATATGAAAGATTACGTTCTGCTTTGGCCAGTTCTGCCTTGCTCTGTTCGTATGAACTGCGTGAGCGTTGGTAGTTGTATAATGACTCTTCGTAATCTGTATCGCTGATAAGCTGTTTTTTATGGAGTTGTTCATTGCGTTCGTATTGCTTTTTCTGATATTCGTATTCAGCCTTCGCTCCGTTGTATGTAGCCTGTGCCGACTGGAGATCACTCAGAAGTGTCACTTTATCCATTTCGGCAATGACTTCGCCTTGCTTTACTACTGAATTATAGTCGATATATATTTTGTCGATGATACCTGAAACCTGAGTACCTACTTCTACTTCTGTTACAGGCTCTATCGTTCCGGTAGCTGTGATAGAATTGTTAACGTTTCCTTTCTGTACTTGTTCTGTGACAAAGTCGATCTTGTTTTTCGCTTTTGTTCCACCGAATATCCAGCATCCTCCAGCTATAATGATGATGGCAGCTGCTGTAATGATGATTGTTTTTTTATTCTTCATATTCAAATTTTTTATAGTTCTATTTTATTCCCTGCATAGAAATTGAGCAGTGTTCTGTTTAATATAGCCATATACTTGGCTTGTACTCGTTGTTGCTGTGCACTGAGTAAGTTATTTTTTTCTGTAAGGAGCTCTACTGTATTTTTCATTCCCAGATTGAATTGCTCGCTAACCATATCGAAGCTTGTCTGACTGCTTTCCACTTTACTCTCGGCAGCAGCGTATTGTTCTTGGGCATTCAGTGCATCCAGCCATAATGTTTCTATCGTGCTGTATAATTCTTTTTGTTTGCTTTGCAGCTCATACAGGCTGTTGCTGTATTGTAATCTTGCTTTCTGTACGTTGCTCTTGTTCTGTCGGTTATCGAATATGGGGATGCTCAAGCTGATTCCTATCATATTGTTCCAGCCGTACTTCATCTGCTGTGCCCAGTTATTAGTACTGGCGCTGTTTGTCGTACTTGAGCTGGAAGCAGATAAACTGATAGTTGGATAATATCCAGCTTTAGCAACCGAAATACCTAATTTAGCGTTTTCAATGCTCAGTTGGCTGCTTTGGATTTCCGGACGCGTAGCCAGTGCAGTCTGATAGATGTCTGTCTGGCTTGGCAATACTTCCATCACGTGCTCATCGTTCAGTGTGGGAAGTGCCAGCTTCATTTCTGCTGTACCATCCAGTTCCAATAACTGTTTCAGTTGTAATTTATAGTTGCGCAAGGAGCTTTCGGCAGTAACCAGCTGATATTTGTCATTGCTTTCCTGTGCTTCAAGTTGTGCAAGGTCTGCTTTAGAAATACTTCCTTCTTTGAATAATTCTTGAGCCCGGTTGAATGTAGCAGTACTCACTTCTAGCGTATTTTTGTTTATGTTGATAGATTCATCTGCATATAGAATCTGAATAAACAATTTGGCAATTTCTTCTTGTAGCGTATTCTCGGTTTCTGTAACGGCAAGCCCAGCAATATCCCGGTTTGTTTTTTCCTGTTTGATGGTGTTCAGTCGCTTGCCGCCATTCCATAGCGTCCATTGAGCATTAAGACTGTAGTTCCCGTTGTAGATCGTCTTATTATCACTGGTAATAATTTCCGTGCCGCTTACCGTAGCACTCTGTTCCTGATAAGGGCGGTTGATCATGTTGTGCCCGGTGCTGAATGATAAACTTGGGAAAAGATTAGCCTTTGCACTTTTTACATCTATTTCACTCTCTTGCAACGAGATCTTATTCTGCTGCAACTGAATGTTTTTCTCAAGTGCATAATTGATACAATCTTCCAGAGTCCATTCTTTCTCTTCCTGGGCATAAAGAGGAGAGGCTGCCGAAAGGATTGCAATTAAACATAGTGCTTGTTGTTTCATATTCTGTTTATTTAATTTTCTAATGCAAAAATACATTATACTATATATCGGCTCAAATGAACTAGATTAACCCTGATTTTATCAAGACAAAGGCTTGTTTTTTACCGATAAAAGACTTTACTTTGTAATCATTATAAAAATAAACTATGATTAAAAACTGTATCATTCGAATTTGGGAGTTTTATCGGGATGGATTTCGGGAAATGACGCTCGGCCGTACGCTCTGGATGCTGATTTTGGTCAAGCTCTTTATTATGTTTTTTATCCTGAAGCTATTTTTCTTTCCTTCTTTTTTGAAGGATAAAACGGATGAGGAAAAACAGCAGTATGTAGGTTCAGAGCTTGTAAATCGTTCAAGTAATTCAATTATTAAATAAAACTAGAAATTTATGTTAGAAAGTATTGACACATCGATGGTGGATTGGTCAAGAGCCCAGTTTGCCTTAACTGCCATGTATCATTGGCTATTTGTGCCGCTAACGTTGGGATTGGCTGTTATTATGGGGTTAATGGAAACACTTTATTATGTTTCCGGCAATGAATTCTGGAAGCGGACAGCCAAGTTCTGGATGAAGTTGTTTGGAATTAATTTTGCGGTGGGAGTTGCTACCGGACTGATTCTGGAATTTCAGTTCGGAACCAACTGGAGCAACTATTCGTGGTTTGTAGGAGATATATTCGGAGCTCCTCTGGCCATTGAAGGAATCGTAGCGTTTTTCATGGAGGCTACTTTTATAGCCGTAATGTTTTTTGGGTGGAATAAGGTGAGCAAAAAGTTTCATCTGGCGTCTACCTGGCTGACCGGATTGGGAGCAACTTTCTCTGCCTGGTGGATTTTGGTTGCCAACTCATGGATGCAGTATCCGGTAGGTATGGCATTTAATCCCGAAACAGTACGCAACGAGATGATGGATTTCGCTTCGGTAGCCTTTTCACCAGTAGCTGTTATGAAGTTTTTGCATACAGTGCTCAGCAGCTGGATATTGGGAGCGGTGTTTGTTATCGGTGTCAGTGCGTGGTATCTGTTGCGTAAACGTGAAAAGGAGTTTGCTGTAGCCAGTATTAAGATTGCGGCAGGAGTAGGATTGTTTGCAGCGTTGGTTACTGCTTTTTCCGGTGATAATTCTGCTTATCAGGTAGCCAGGTATCAGCCAATGAAACTGGCTGCTATGGAAGCTCTTTACGATGGAGGTACTCATGAACCGCTTACTGTGGTAGGCAGTCTTAAGATTCCAGAAATGTTGTCATACTTGGCAACGCATGATGTAGCTGGATATGTTCCGGGAATCAATAATATTTTGTTGGGAGGATATACGCTTCCAGACGGTTCTCAGGCACTTTCTGTTATGGAAAAAATGGAAAGAGGAAAACTGGCTATCAGTGCCCTTGCCGATTTCCGTCAGGCAAAGGAAGAAAAAAATGAGGACGGTATGCAGCGTGCCCGTCAGGTGCTGGATGAAAACATGCCTTATTTCGGATATGGATATATAAAAGATCCTAATTCGATCGTTCCGAATGTATGGTTGTCGTTCTGGTCATTCCGTGTAATGGTTGGACTGGGTATGTATTTCATCGCATTTTTTATTTTGATATTGGTTCTGGCATGGAAACATCAGTTGTCGAAAGCCAGCTGGCTGCATTGGATTGCACTTTGGAGTATTCCGTTGGCTTATATCGCCAGTCAGGCCGGATGGATTGTTGCCGAAGTAGGACGCCAGCCTTGGGCTATACAAGACCTGCTTCCTGTGAATGCTGCAATTTCCAGACTGGAAACCGGTTCGGTACAGACAACTTTCTTCATCTTCCTGATTATGTTTACAGTGCTGTTGATTGCTGAAATAGGTATTATGCTGAAAGCTATCAAGAAAGGTCCGGAAGAGGTGTAAATAAACGATAAGTCAACTATTACTTAAATAATAGAATTTATGGATTCAACATATATTTTTTTACAGAACTATTGGTGGTTTCTGGTTTCTTTGCTGGGAGCTTTGTTGGTATTTCTGCTGTTTGTTCAGGGAGGAAACTCTTTACTGTTTCGTTTAGGACAGACGGAAGAAGAGCGGACTTTGATGGTAAATTCTACCGGTCGTAAATGGGAGTTTACCTTTACTACACTGGTAACTTTTGGAGGAGCCTTTTTTGCCTCTTTCCCTTTGTTTTACAGTACAAGCTTCGGGGGAGCATATTGGCTATGGATGATTATTCTGTTCAGTTTTGTGCTACAGGCTGTTTCTTATGAGTTTCAGTCAAAGTTAGGTAATTTGCTGGGTAAGCGTACTTATCAGTATTTTCTGGTGATAAATGGAATTGTAGGACCTGTGTTGCTGGGAGCGGCTGTGGCTACATTCTTCAATGGCTCAAACTTCATTGTCAGAAAAGCTAATATGACCAATGAAATGATGCCTGTCATCAGTCGCTGGGCAAACGGCTGGCATGGATTAGACGCTTTTGGTGATCCTTGGAATTTGATTTTAGGGCTGGCTGTATTTTTCCTGGCACGTCTGTTGGGTAATATGTATTTCATCAATAATATTCGTCATGAAGGACTGATTCTTCGTTGCCGGCGCCAACTGATTTCAGATGCAGTACCTTTCCTGTTGTTTTTTCTGGCTTTTGTTATCCGTACGTTGCTGAAGGATGGGTTTGCTGTAGATGCAGAAACACAGACCATTGTTATGGAACCTTATAAATACTTCAACAATTTGCTGGCTATGCCTTATCTGCTGATATTGTTTTTGGTGGGAGTTATCGGTGTATTGTTTGGTCTGGTGAAAAGTATTCTCAGTGCTACATATACGAAGGGCATCTGGTTTGCAGGAACAGGTACGGTGCTTACCGTATTGGCATTGTTACTTTGTGTAGGATATAACCATACCGCTTATTATCCTTCAACAGCCGATTTGCAGAGTTCGCTGACGCTTGCCAACAGCTGTTCCAGTAAATTTACGCTGACCACTATGGCATATGTTTCTATTCTCGTACCGTTTGTTTTGGCTTACATAGTTTATGCATGGAGAGCTATAGACAGCAAGCCGATTACGGTAGACGAAATGAAAGAAGACGATCATGCGTATTAATTCTGACGGGAAATATTAGATAAATGTGGTCGCTCCGAAGCGGGATGAAGAAGACCTTAAACGGAGCGGGTGATAATAAAAAATCAGCCTCCAGTGAGTTAGACGTTGGAGGCTGATTCTATTTTCAAAGTTATCAATCTTGCATGAGTAAATACTTACTTTTGTGAAGCCGGACATTGCTTGCAAGGTGCCGGAGCTTCCCCCATCTTAGCTTTAGGGCCTTGTGGGCACTGGGGCTTGTTTATACAAGGACGATGAGGACGTTTAGGACCGTTGTCTTTGAATAAAACTTCTACCTGACGGATATTCAGGATCTTTTTAAACTTCTTGTAATAGGTTTCCTGAGTTTCCACAAGCTTTTTGCGAGCAGCAAAGCGGTCTTGCATCATCTGGTCTATCTCAGCATCAGTCAATTCTTTCTTTTCTCCTTTCTGTAATTGCTTTGGAGCCGGCTTGCATTGTTTCATAGCTTCCAGATACTCTTTGTACAACGGGGCAAATTTTGCAGCAGTTTCCTCATCCAGAAAAAGACGTTTCTGTGCTTTCTTTACTTGCATTTCGATCCGTTGTTCCGGTGTAAGTTTCTTTTCTTTCTGACCGGGTTGTGCCAATATTATGCCGCAACTCATCATGGTAGCTATCATCAGTGCTGTGAATAAACGTTTTGTTTTCATTGTTGTTGTAATTTGGGTTTATACTAAAATCATTTTAGCGCGCTTTCTGGTGTTATGACAGAAAGAAAGCAGAAAGGTTTATCGGGAATGACAAATTTTAGTATTTCCTGTTTATTCAAGAGAAAAGTCAGCCTCGCGGCAGATTGTAATATCTTCTCCGTTCACAGGGTGGGTAAAGCTTAGTTCGGCGGCATGAAGATATAGTCGGTCTGCACGTTTCCCATACAGTTCGTCGCCCACAATGGGACAGGCTAGTCCTTGTGGATGAGCAGCATGTACGCGCAGTTGATGGGTACGTCCGGTAAGCGGATAGAACGCAATCAGCGTTTTCCTGTTTTTCCGTTCCAGCACCTTGTAGCGGGTGATGGCTGGTTTGCCATATTCGAAACTTACCATTTGTCGCGGGCGGTCGTGAAAGTTCAGACAAAGCGGCAGGCTGATAGTTCCTTCATCAGTGTTGACTATGCCGGACAGCACAGCTGTGTAACGCTTTTTAATCTCTCTTCCGCAAAATAAAGCCTGTAGCTTTTGATGCGTATCTTTGTCTTTTGCTGCAAGCAGTAAGCCGGATGTTGCCATATCCAGCCGATGTACAAGCATAGGACCTGTTGCTTCCGGATAGCGTTCGTGCAGAAACTGGTATACCGAGTTCAGTGCTTCTTTGCCGGGTACGGATAACATACCGGCAGGCTTGTTGACCACAACCAGCCAGTCGTCCTCATAAACAATTTCAGGCTTTGTGTCCTGGTGTATGTTTTCTGCCAATGGGTTCTTTTCCACTTGCAAGCCGACAAGCATATGTTTCAGAATGGGTTCACACTTTCCCTTACAAGAAGGGTAGAAGTGCCCTGCATGCCTTATCTCTTCTTTTGGCGATTTCCCCCACCAGAATTCTCCCATAGCAAGTGGCTTTAGTTGGTGCAGATAAGCATATTGCAACAGCTTGGGTAACGCACATTCACCTGTTCCGGCTGGAGGAGCTCCTTGTGGTGTATCTTTAAATAGCTCACATAAGTCTTTTACTTCTCCTTTGGCATTCAGCATACGAAATTGTTCGAACAGCTTTTGTTGCAGGGCAGCAGAACGTACTTTGCGTTCCTGTTTCAATTGACAGATCAGATGCTCCATATGTTTCAGCTCTTCCTCCTGCTGCTGTGTTTCTTCCTTCAGCTTTTTCTCCAGTCGTTTGTATTCAGCCTTTTGAAACTGACTCTCACGGATCAGGTTTTTCTGCTCTTCTTCACTGATACCTTCAGCACGCCGTTGTTCACGCGCGAGTTTAGCTTCTTTCATTTGCTGTTTGGCGTCAGCCAATGTCTGGCTAGCTTGAGCCTGACATGCCGCCAGCCTTGAGCGCATGTCCTTCAGTTGCTGGCTACCTTCCAGTTCCTTAATCTGTTTGTTGATTGCAGAAATGTTTGCTTCTTCGATGCGGAAGAAACCGTCTGGCTGTAACAGATCATATACGGGAGGTACAAAAAACTGGTGTAAGTTACTGCCTGCAAGATTCCCGGAGAATGCAGCCAGATAGCCGACTTTTTCATCAGGAGTCTGTACAATCAGCACCCCGAACATTTTTCCTGCTGACAATTCTTCAGTCCAGTCTGTTCGTGAAGCGATATAATTCTGCACCTCGTGCGCAGCCTTGACAGTTAATGGGTGAGGAGTATAATGAAAAGGAAAAGTAAATTCCGACGGAAGCTCTATTCCGTCGGAATCAATATTCAGATAATGTATTTTATCGTCTATGAAGTCTGTCATACAAAAAATTATTCCAGTTCACGCTGACGGCAGAAGCATTCGCCGAATTTTTCATCTACGTTTTCTATCGCTTCCTTGAAGATACCATAAACAGCCGATCCTGATCCGCTCATTGAAGCATAGACTGCTCCCAGATCGTACAATTTATCTTTGATAGCTGCAATTTCCGGATATTTCTGGAATACACTGTATTCAAAATCATTCTTCATACAGTCTTTCCATGTTTCTATCGGGCGTTTGATAATCTCTTTCAATGAAACTTCCGGATGTTGAGGTTTGATACATGCAAAAGCATCACGTGTAGAAACGAATATATTCGGTTTTACTAGTACGAGATAATAACCTTTCAGTGAAATCTCTATAGGTTCGAATATATTTCCAATACCAGACGCAAAGACCGGTTTGTTCTTAATAAAGAATGCGCAGTCCGCTCCCAGACGTGCAGCATATTCTTCCATTTTCTCTTCGCTTATTCCAAGCTTGAATTTTTCATTCAGCAGTTTTATCATAAAAGCAGCATCAGCCGATCCGCCACCCAATCCGGCACCAGTCGGAATGTGCTTAAACAGATGAATGTCTACCGGAAGCATCTGGTAATTTTCTGCTTTTAGCAGATTGTATGCTTTAATAACCAGATTATCCTCAAGGTTTCCTTCGATAACAGTTCCGCTTGTATGAATCTTATAAGGAAGATCAGAACCTTCCAGACGATTCACTTCCAGCGCATCTTGCAGTTTGATAGGATAAAAGACAGTTTCCAGATTATGGTATCCGTCCGGACGCTTCTCTACGACGTTTAGTCCGAGATTTATTTTTGCATTAGGAAAAGTAATCATATCGTTAAATTTTGTTTTTTCAAAGATAGTGTAAAGTTTTTAAAATCTGCATCCATTTCCGGAAAATATACATCAGGTGAGGGTAAAACATTATAGCCTGTGCCATGTACAATAAAGTTTGGCATGCCCGCCATTATGGAAATAAGAATCATTTTTTCTATCTTTGCACAATTAAAATCTAAAAGAGAGAAATGGCAGAAACGAGAAGAACTACCCGTGTCCCGAAGGCTACCAAAACGAAGCCGGTTGATGAATACGGACATTTGCAGCCACAGGCTCCTGAACTGGAGGAGGCTGTGCTGGGTGCATTGATGATTGAAAAGGATGCATATTCGCTAGTCAGTGAAATCCTCCGTCCTGAGTCTTTTTACGAACACCGCAATCAGTTGATTTACGCCGCGATTACCGATCTGGCAATACAGCAGAAACCGATTGATATCCTGACGGTGACAGAACAGCTTCGTTCGCGTGGTGACCTGGACGAAGTGGGAGGACCTTTTTATATCACTCAGTTAAGTGGTAAGGTAGCTTCTTCTGCCCATATCGAATATCATGCTCGTATCATCGCCCAAAAGTTTCTGGCACGCGAGCTGATCTCTTTTACCAGCAACATCCAGACAAAGGCGTTCGACGAGACTCAGGATGTAGACGATCTGATGCAGGAAGCCGAAGGAAAACTCTTCGAAATCTCGCAGCAGAACATGAAGAAAGACTATACGCAGATTAATCCTGTCATTCAGGAAGCGTATGAGATGCTTCAGAAAGCAGCGGCAAGAACCGACGGTTTGAGTGGTTTGTCGAGTGGTTTCCATCAGCTCGACAAGATGACTTCCGGCTGGCAGAATTCCGACCTTATTATTATTGCTGCCCGTCCGGCGATGGGTAAGACAGCATTCGTACTCTCTATGGCGAAGAATATGGCCGTAAACAATAAAGTTCCCGTTGCATTGTTCTCTTTGGAAATGAGTAACGTACAGTTGGTGAACCGTCTGATTGTGAATGTGTGCGAGATCCCCGGTGAGAAAATCAAGAGCGGTCAGCTCGCTCCTTACGAATGGGGACAGCTCGACTATAAGATAAAGGAACTGTACGATGCTCCGCTTTATGTTGACGATACACCTTCCTTGTCTGTATTTGAGTTGCGAACCAAAGCACGCCGACTTGTACGTGAACACGATGTAAAGATTATCATTATCGACTACCTTCAGTTGATGAATGCCAGCGGTATGTCATTCGGAAGCCGTCAGGAAGAAGTAAGTACCATCTCACGTTCGTTGAAAGGACTTGCCAAAGAGTTGAATATCCCTATCATCGCCTTGAGTCAGTTGAACCGTGGTGTGGAAAGCCGTGAAGGTATCGACGGCAAGCGCCCTCAGTTGAGCGACTTGCGTGAATCGGGAGCCATCGAGCAGGATGCCGATATGGTATGCTTCATTCACCGTCCGGAGTATTACAAGATTTATACCGATGAAAAAGGAAACGACCTTCACGGTATGGCAGAAATCATTATTGCCAAGCATCGTAACGGTGCGGTAGGCGATGTGCTGTTACGCTTCCGTGGCGAGTTTGCCCGCTTCCAGAATCCGGATGACGAAATGATCGTGCCGATGCCGGGTGAAGAAAGTGCAGCTCCTGTACTCCGTTCGAAAATAAACAGCGGCGGCGGACAATCGTTTGTTCCTCCTCCAGTAGAGATGGCTCCGCAACCCGAAAATCCGTTTGGCGCTCCGGTTCCGGATGTGCCGTTCTGATGCGTACATCCGTATGATAAGAAGGCGGAAAATAAAGTAATTTATTTGGATATCTGTCTTTGAGTGAACGTAAAAAACTCCCTGCACTCATATTCTATCCCAAATATTTATATTACATTTGCACGACAATTTAAGAAATACATAAAACTATACATATATGAATATCTCGTATAATTGGCTGAAAGAATATGTCAACTTCGATTTGACACCCGATGAAGTGGCAGCCGCACTTACTTCCATTGGTCTGGAAACAGGCGATGTAGAAGAAGTTCAATCGATAAAAGGAGGATTGGAAGGGCTTGTTATCGGCGAAGTGCTGACTTGTGAACCGCATCCAAATTCAGATCACATGCATATCACTACCGTTAATTTGGGACAGGGCGATCCTGTTCAGATTGTTTGTGGAGCTGCAAATGTAGCTGCCGGACAAAAGGTAGTAGTTGCAACACTCGGAACCAAACTGTACGACGGTGATGAGTGCTTTACCATCAAGAAGTCAAAGCTTCGCGGCGTTGAGTCGAACGGTATGATTTGCGCTGAAGACGAAATCGGTATCGGTACAAGCCACGAAGGTATCATTGTACTTCCTGAAGATGTTGTACCGGGAACTCTTGCCAAAGACTATTATAATATCAAGAGCGATTACGTGCTGGAGGTAGATATTACTCCTAACCGTTCGGATGCCTGCTCTCACTATGGTGTTGCACGCGATTTGTATGCATGGTTGATTCAGAACGGACGTCAGGCAACATTGAAACGTCCTTCGGCAGATGCATTCAAGGTCGACAATCACGATATGAACATTGATATTGTGGTAGAAAACACTGAAGCTTGTCCCCGTTATGCAGGTGTTGCTATCAAGAACGTAACAGTAAAGGAAAGTCCCGAATGGCTGCAAAACAAACTGCGTCTTATCGGTGTACGTCCTATCAACAATATTGTCGATATTACCAATTACATTCTTCATGCATACGGTCAGCCGATGCACTGCTTCGATGCTGACAAGATTAAAGGCGGTAAGATTGTAGTAAAAACTTGTCCCGAAGGAACTAAGTTCGTTACTTTGGATGAAGTAGAACGTAAGCTTTCCGACCGTGACCTGATGATCTGTAATGCAGAAGAACCGATGTGCATCGCCGGAGTATTCGGTGGACTCGATTCTGGAACTACAGAAACAACAAAAGATGTATTCCTCGAAAGTGCATATTTCCATCCTACATGGGTACGTAAGACTGCACGCCGTCACGGGTTGAGCACAGACTCTTCTTTCCGCTTCGAACGTGGTATCGATCCTAATGGTACTATTTACGCACTGAAAGAAGCAGCACTGCTGGTAAAAGAACTTGCCGGCGGTGAGATTGCATCCGAAATAAAAGACAACTATCCTGCACCTATAGCAGACTTCCCGGTAGAGCTTTCTTATGAATATACTAACGCTTTAATCGGAAAAGTTATTCCGGCAGAAACAATCAAGAGCATTGTAACCAGCCTCGAAATGAAGATCACTGGTGAAACACCCGAAGGACTGTCATTGCTGGTACCGGCATATCGTGTAGATGTTCAGCGTCCGTGCGATGTAGTAGAAGACATTCTTCGTATCTATGGCTACAACAATGTGGAAATACCTACATCTGTGAAGTCAAGCTTAAGCGTAAAAGGCGATGTAGACAAGTCTGTAAAACTTCAGAATCTTGTTTCAGAACAGCTGGTTGGTTGTGGATTCAATGAAATAATGAACAACTCTCTTACTGCTGCTACTTACTACGAAGGTCTGGAAACTTACAAGCCTGAAAATCTGGTACAGTTGATGAATCCATTGAGCAACGACCTTAACGTAATGCGTGCTACACTGTTGTTCGGTGGTTTGGAAAGTATCCAGCACAACGCTAACCGTAAGAATGCTGACCTGAAGTTCTTCGAATTCGGTAACTGCTATCACTTCAATGCTGAAAAGAGGAATCCGGAAAAAGTTCTTGCTGCTTATTCAGAAGAACTGCATTTAGGCTTGTGGATTACCGGTAAGCGTGTAAGCAACTCTTGGGCACATCCTGATGAAAACACTTCTGTATACGAGTTGAAAGCATACGTATTGAATATCTTCCGTCGTCTGGGAGTAAACTTCGGTGGACTGGTTTTCGGAAACCTGACCGACGATATTTATTCTGTAGCTATATCAGTACATACACGTGGAGGTAAATTGCTGGCAACTTTCGGTGTGCTGCATAAGAAAATACAAAAAGCCTTCGATATCGACAACGAAGTTTATTATGCTGACCTGAACTGGAAAGAGCTGATGAAAGCTATCAAGAACAATACAGTAGCTTATAAAGAAATCTCTAAGTTCCCGGCAGTAAAACGTGACCTTGCTTTGCTGATCGACAAGAAGGTACAATTTGCCGAAATCGAAAAGATAGCTTACGAAACAGATAAGAAATTACTGAAGAGCGTAGAGCTGTTCGACGTTTACGAAGGTAAGAATCTGGAAGCCGGCAAGAAGAGTTATGCGGTAAGCTTCATGCTTCAGGATGAAAATGCTACACTGAACGACAAGCAGATTGACAAGGTAATGCAGAAGCTGATTGCTAACTTGCAGAACAAGCTGGATGCCAAACTGAGATAATTAAGAAAATAACAATTATAAAAAACATATTAAAACATAAATCCAATGGGAAGAGCGTTTGAATATAGAAAAGCTACTAAGCTGAAAAGATGGGGTCACATGGCCAAAACATTTACAAGACTGGGTAAACAAATTGCTATTGCTGTAAAAGCTGGCGGTCCGGAACCGGAAAACAACCCGGCATTACGTTCAGTTATCGCAACTTGTAAGCGCGAAAACATGCCGAAGGATAATGTCGAACGCGCAATCAAGAACGCAATGGGTAAAGACCAGAGCGAATACAAAGGAATGACATACGAAGGATACGGTCCTCACGGAGTTGCTGTATTTGTTGATACACTGACAGACAATACAACACGTACCGTTGCCGATGTACGTTCTGTATTCAACAAGTTCGGCGGAAACTTGGGAACAACTGGTTCTTTGGCTTTCTTGTTCGATCACAAATGTGTCTTCACATTCAAGAAGAAAGATGGTGTAGACATGGAAGAACTGATTCTCGATCTGATTGACTACAACGTAGAAGACGAATTCGATGAAGATCCGGAAGAAGGTACAATTACTATCTATGGTGATCCGAAGAGCTACGCAGCAATTCAGAAGCATCTGGAAGAATGTGGTTTCGAAGATGTAGGTGGTGACTTTACATACATTCCTAACGACTTGAAGGATGTAACTCCTGAACAGCGTGAAACCATCGACAAGATGATAGAACGTCTGGAAGAGTTTGATGACGTTCAGACTGTATATACAAACATGAAACCTGAAGAGGTAGAAGAATAATATTACCCATCATTTCATTCCGGATAAAGCGGCAGAGCAGGCAGTGAAAACAGCCATTATAAGAATGCCCGGCTTTGTCCGGAATGTTTTTTTTATAGCAGCAAAAACTTCAACATCATGAAAATAAATTACAGAACACAAGGTACATGCAGCAGTAATATCGAGATAGAGGTAGAAAATGACATCATCACAGACGTACATTTCACAGGAGGCTGCAACGGAAATCTGAAAGGAATCAGTTCTCTTGTCAAAGGAATGAAAGTAGACGATGTAATCAGCCGGTTGGAAGGAATTCATTGCGGCAACAAATCTACTTCCTGCCCCGATCAGTTATGCAAGGCATTGCGTGCCATGAAAGCATAATACACAGCAATCTGCAATTATAAATACATCTCCACTTCTCATGAATATTTTGATTATCAACGGAAGCCCGCGCATTCACGGAAATATCTCTGCCATGCTGGATGCCATTCGCGAGGAAGCAGAACAAAGAGGAGCAGAAGTCACTACCGTCTTAGCTTCCCGATTGCAGGTAAAACCCTGTACCGGCTGTATGACCTGCCGTGAAACCCACCATTGTGTATTGCCCGAAGACGATGCACAGTGTGTACTTGCTGCCATAAAAAGCTGCGATGTGCTGGTTGTAGGAGCACCCTGCTATTGGGGAAATATGCCCGGGCAGTTGAAAATCATCTTCGATCGTATCGTATACGGCATGATGGGAGAAGATAACCGTGGGCTGCCGCTGCCGCTTCATAAAGGCAAAAAAGCCATATTAATAAGTACAAGCACTACACCTTTCCCTTTCAATATCCTGTTTGGGCAAAGCCGTGGCGCAATAAAAGCTATGCGTGAGATCTTAAAATGGAGCGGTTTCAAAGTCGTATCGGCTATTGAACTTGGTGGAACCAGACAGCATCCGGCAGGAGAGAAAGTGCTGAACCGTTGCCGGAAAGCAATTAAAAAATGCATGTAGATATGGCAGAGACTGACAACTCCCATAATCTTCGCAACAGACTTCTTGGGCGAATCCACGAAAACGACATTCATGAGTTGTGCCATGTTATCCAGTGCTGCGAAGATCATTCCTTACTCGAACAGCTTTACACTCTGCTCTTCAACAGCGAGAAAAGAGTTGCTGATAATGCAGCCTGGCTGTTCACTCATCTCGATGCAGCCCATCAAGGCTGGTTATACCCCAAATGCGACGAACTGATGCAAGAAGCCATGAGTACATCCAGCGAAACAAAACGCCGGTTACTGCTGACGCTGCTTGCAGCCCAGCCATTATGTGAAGACAATCTCCGTACCGACTTTCTCGATTTCTGCATGAACCAGATGATATCTTCCGGAAGCTCTGTAGGAGTCCGGGCGCTAAGCATGAAGCTTTCCTTTCTTCTATGCAGATTATATCCCGAGCTTCTGGCAGAATTCAGTTCCGCACTCGAAATGCTGGACGATACCTCCCCGTTAACTCCCGCCCTGAGAGTTGCCAGAAAGAACATTCTGAAAAAGATACACTGAAAACAGATATACACCTTTATCGTTCTTTTCTTGTGAATGAAGAGAAAAATCCTTATCTTCAGGCAGTTGGTTAAATGTATGCTGCTATGGGAACTTTAGGATGTATAAACGATATGATGCAGCGCGATAAGGAAAACCGCGAACTGCGAAAAGTCGGAAAAAAACGTATGAGCGAAACTCATGGTCGTTTGCTGGGACTTACCGGCAAGCGTTGTTCGTCCGACATTTCACCCGAAAAACTAGAACAGATTCAGGCCGAAACAGAAGTACGGACTGCGTGGGAACAAAAGAGTTATTTTCGAGGAAAGTTGATATTTATTACCATTGTAGCTGTGGTTTCTCTATTGATATGGCTGGTGATTTTGTGTCTTTCGTAGAGAGTGCTGTTTTGTGATTCCGATATTTTACTTTCTTTTTGTAAGTATTCCTTTTATTTATTTAACAGGATATCCGAAGAAAATTCCCCTTCCGTCAGTAATATAAGGAGATTTTTATTCGTTTTTCACTCTTGAAAGATGCTTTATGGCAGTAAATGAGGCAAAGAAAGACGGTGAAAAAACAGTGAAAACATGCTGAAAGATTAATGAAAAGATGCCGAAAAAAAATAAAAACTTCCTGATGTTTTTCCTCTATTCCCATATTGCGGTGAAAAAGGTCCTATATGGACACTCCGGAAAGATCTTTTTTATCTCTTAAAGACATTTAAGCACTGTTTTTCTTTTAGCAGAAAGTCAGTCTTTATAGCTCCATTCTCTTTGAAAGCAATCTGCTGAGGCACTATCGGAAAAATACATCTGCCAGTTTAGCTGCTTTGCTTGCTTTCTGAAAAAATCTGCCTTATGAGAATCAGAAATAAATTCCAGCACCCCGGGGAGTAACCGAAAAAGAGATTCTCAAAAGGCAGAAATGTCATTTTGACAAAAAGTAAATTGATATGGATGATATAAATTGTAGCTGTCTGACAGGAAATGTACGCAATTATTTTTATCAATACCCTTTCTTGTTGTGAGGCTGAGCTATCCGGTAACTTATATACGTTTTTCCTCTTCTTATTTTAAAGAGTAATTCCTGTCTGTCTTTCCTGGTCATTTTCGAGTGAATATTTACACAAAATTCGTACGTTTCACCCTTTTTCAAGTCAGGAAGGAGGAGTTTGCTTACCCTCTTGTTTTTGTAATATACATAAAAAAATGCTTTTTTGAGCTTCTTTTCGTCGTTGTTGCAGACTTTTATTTTCAGTCTTTTTCCCTCAGGCAACGTTCCGAATACGGGCGGATAAATTGCAACTTCGTCCAGCCGGTGATTTTCATCGTTTGTCTCTACTACCTCAAAATAACTTTTACACGATACATTTTGGGCATATAGTCCGCTTCCGCAGCATATAGCCAGCAGGAAAGCAAGTAATAATATTCCTTTTTTCATTTTTTGTGTCCTATTTGTTCTTGCCTATGTCTGTTTGTATAAACTGCCTTAAAGTTAAAAATAATATTGGTTTGTTGTAACAGGTTTTAGCTTTCCCCTTGCTCTTTTAAGCGTTTTTTTAAGACTGTTTGCTTTTGTTTCACAGAGGCGGAATCGAGAGAAAATTACTATATTCGCACTCATTCAGTCAAGGATGATATAAACCTTGCATTATTTCGATATACAATAGTAAAAAAATGAGACTTACATATATTTTTCACAGTGGCTTTGCCATCGAAACAGATCGGTGCATCCTGATATTCGACTACTGGATGGACCCGGAGGGCATTGTACCTCAGCTGCTAAAAACTGAGAAGCCGGTGTACGTGTTCTCCAGTCATTTTCACGAAGACCATTTCAACCGGGAAATCTTTTCGTGGCGGCAAACGAGGTCCGACATCATTTATATCCTCTCGAAAGATATCCTGAAACATCGCCGGGCACAGAAAGAAGAAGCCGATGTCTGGCTTGCCAAAGGAGGTACATGGAGCGACGGACTGATTCGTGTGGCAGCAACTGGAAGCAACGACAGCGGTGTGTCGTGGATAGTGGAAACTGATGGCAGGCGTATCTTCCATGCAGGCGACCTGAATAACTGGTATGCCCGTTTCCTGACCGATGATTATCGGGGTGGGCTGGTCTACAGCGCCGAATTCGGTATCGATGTCAATCCCGAGAAAGAAGAAAAACGCTTTTTGGGAGAACTGAAAGACATCCGAAAAATAACGGACAGTTTCAGCGTGGTAATGTTTCCGGTAGACGGCCGTATCGGTAACGGATATACCCGTGGCGCCCGTCAGTTTATCGACACGTTTCAGGTAGGACTGCTTGTTCCCATGCACTTTGTGACAAGTGGATTCGAGTCAGCCTGGCGTATGAAAGAGTTTACAGATGCTAAAAACATTCCTTTCTGGTGCATCAGCAGGGAAGGAGATAGTATTGAATTTTGAAAGGAAAAATAGTTTACATATTGAGATGAAGCAGATAGAAGTTGTAGCAGCAATAATTTGTCGTGAAGGAAAGTATTTTGCCACTCAGCGCGGCTATGGTGAGTTTAAGGACTACTGGGAGTTTCCCGGCGGAAAGATAATTACCCAGCTTTCCACCTCACAATGCACTGCTTTCTGTGCTCTGTCCGTTCCGGTCATCTGGTGCTGAAGGAGCATGAAAATGCAGCTTGGTTGAATCGGGAGGATCTGGGGTCTGTAGACTGGCTTCCGGCGGATATGGAGGTAGTGAAGAAGTTGGTGGGGGAGAAGTGATAAAGTGTAATAGGGAATTAAGAAGAGATTTGTGGTAAATAATTGAAATTTATTATATTTGTAATAGTAAATTATGGAATATGCACATACTTTTTAAATCATGTTATATGAAAGTTTATGTGAATATTTTCTTGACTATAGTAAATAGAACATAATCGATTATATACTAAAAGATGAAATTCTAGTAGTTTCAAAATAGGATGATATGGCAAGGATATTTGATAATATAGAACTGAAGTTTGAAGAAGGCTTAAACAAGGTTATAGGCTCACAAGGTGTAAAGAGAGTTGATTTCTGTGTCGGGTATTTCAATCTTCGTGGTTGGAACCTTGTTGTGAATGAAATAGATAAATTACCCGGCGATTATGTAGATGAAGATGGAAGAAATATCTTTCGTACATGTCGTTTATTGATTGGTATGCACAGACCACCTGAAGAGTATATACGTGTTTTATATTCCAAACATAATGACTTGCCTGATTCGGAGATGGTTCAAAGGTGTAAACTGCAAATCGCGCTTGAATTCAAACGTCAGCTTTTGTTGGGATTACCTACCAAACAGGATGAGTGGACTTTGCGCCGATTGTCTGCACAAATGAAAGATGGAAAAGTTTGTGTTAAGCTTTATTTGAGAGAGCCATTACATGCAAAATTGTATTTGGCACATAGACCGGATGATTACAGCAATCCTATACAATCGTTGATGGGGAGTAGTAATTTGACTTACAGCGGGCTGACAAGGCAGGGAGAACTGAATGCCGAGTTTGGAGACAGCGACCAGGCAAGGAAGTTTGCAGACTGGTTTGATGACCGTTGGAATGACCGTTTTTGTGAAGATATTACTGAAGAACTTGTTAATGTAATAGACAATAGCTGGGCTTCGGAAAAAGATATTCCCCCATATTATGTTTATCTCAAAGTGGCTTACCATTTGAGTGAAGAGGCAAGAAATGGAATTAAAGAATTTACTTTAACTCCTGAGTTTCGTAAAGAACTTTTTGAATTTCAGCAGAACGCAGTTAAGATTGCAGCACGTCATCTTAATAACGAAAAACGGGGTGGAGCTATGATAGGTGATGTAGTAGGTTTAGGTAAGACCATTACAGCATGCGCTATAGCCAAAATATACGAAATGACTTATGCAAGCAGTACTTTGATTATATGTCCGGCAAATTTGCAGGATATGTGGAAGAAGTACATTGCAAAATATGATTTAAAGGCTGAGATTATGTCTATGGCAAAGCCAATAGATGTAGATTCAGCTCGCTATTATCGTCTTATTATTGTAGATGAAAGTCATAATTTGAGGAATGGCGGAAAGAGATATCAAAATATTAAGCAGCTTATAGAACATCAGGACAGCAAAGTTTTGCTCTTGACTGCAACTCCTTATAACAAAGATTTCAGTGATTTAAGCAATCAGTTAAGATTGTTTTTAAGTGATGACCAGGATTTAGGTATTCGTCCTGAAGAATATATTCGTTCGTTAGGTGGAGAGAGGCAGTTTATGCAGAAGCATAGTGATATATTCATAAGAAGTATAAAAGCTTTTGAAAAGAGTCCTTATGTAGAAGATTGGAATGAGTTGATGAAGCTGTTCCTTGTAAGACGTACACGTTCTTTTATCAAGCAGTATTTTACCAAAACTGATATATCGAACAATCGTAAATATCTTGAATTCCCAGATGGGCGACGTTCATATTTCCCTGACCGTTTGCCTAAAGCAGTAAAGTTTAAAACTGTGCAGGGAGATCAGTATAGCAGATTGTATTCTTCTGACATGATAACTTTGATGGAAAGCTTACAGTTACCTCGTTATGGTTTAAGCAAGTATATAAGTGATGCACAAGCAGCAAATGCTCCTCTATATGAGAAACAGTTGATGGAGAATCTTTCGCGTGCCGGTCAGCGTATGATGGGATTTTGTAAAAGCACTTTCTTTAAACGAATAGATTCAAGTGGATTTTCTTTCTTGCTTACGGTTTATCGTCACATATTGAGAAATTGTGTTTATATTTATGCCATTGAGAATAAATTGCCTTTGCCAATAGGCGACGAGAATAATTTGCCGGATGATTATAAGGAAGATGAAGATACTGGTGCGTCTATATTTGGTAAAGAAGGATGTGTTGACCAAGCCATAAATGCTACATTGCATATTCCTAAAGAGCTTGAGCATTACATAAATAAAGCTGCAGAATATTACAACATAATTTCAAACAAGAATAATGTGGCATGGTTGCCTTCAACGTATTTCAAGCGTACGCTAAAGCAACATTTAAAGAAGGACTGTGAAACACTCCTTGAGATGATAACATTATGTGGTGATTGGAATCAGGAAACTGACCAGAAGCTGAATGAATTGCAGAATCTTTTAGAGCGTACTCACAAGGATGAAAAAGTCATTGTGTTTACGCAATATAGTGATACGGCACTTTATGTATATAATCAATTACGCAAGCGTGGAGTTAATTCTATAGGAATAGCTACAGGCGACAGTGACAATCCGACTTCAGTCGTTGAGAAGTTTTCACCAGTAAGTAATGAAAAAAGCGATATATCTCAAGAAGATCAATATCGGGTACTGATTGCTACTGATGTGTTGTCCGAAGGACAGAATCTTCAAGATTCTCATGTGATAGTAAACTTTGACCTTCCTTGGGCTATTATAAGGCTAATTCAGCGTGCCGGACGTGTTGACCGTATCGGACAGACTGCCGATAAAATATACTGTTATTCTTTTTTCCCAGCAGATGGAGTAGAAGAAATAATAAATTTACGAGGCCGTTTGAATGCGCGTATTAATGAGAATGCCAATATTGTAGGTTCTGATGAAATATTTTTCGAAGGTAACGAGCAAAATCTTCGTGATATGTTTAATGAACGTAGCGGAGTTCTTGACGACGATGATGATGTAGAGGTGGATCTTTCTTCACAAGCATATCAGATATGGAAATCCGCTACCGATGCCAGACCTGAGTTGAAACAGATTATACCTAATCTGCAGAACATGATTTATTCCACCAAAACAACCGATAATAAGTTGGATGAAGGAGTAATAACATACGCACGTACAGCTAATGATTTTGATATGCTGACATGGCTTAATGCTGATGGTGAGTTTGTTACACAAAGCCAGAAAAAAATACTTAATGCTTTGGCTTGTAGTTCAAAGGAAATACCTGTCAGTCCTATGGAGCAGCATCATGAACTGGTAGGGAAGGCAATAGAAATGATTAAGAACCAGAGTAAAACAGTTACAGGGGGTATATTGGGTAATCGTTTCAGTACCAGATATAGAATTATCTCTTTATTGGAGCATTATTACGACAAGCCGGCAACTCTATTCTTTAGTGAAGAAAATCGAGAACAATTGAAATTGGCTATAGACGAAATATACAATTATCCGTTACTTGAAGGAACAAAATTCATGTTGGGACGTATGATGCGTAGTTCCAGTAAGACAGCAAGCGACGATATTGTGGAATACGTTCTTGAAATGAGAAAAAACGGTTCATTATGTCGTGTAGAAGAAGAGTTGTCAGCAAATAAGGAGAATACAATCATTTGCTCTATGGGCATTAAATACAAAGAATAAGCATGAAGAAAAATATATTTATAGAGTTAATAAAAGAAGCCCGTTTTCGTGAAATGTTTATTACAGAAATGGGCTGGAATAATTATCGTGGGCAAGCAGAATTACCTTTAATTGATATTGATGACATACAGTATCAGTTTGTTACTGTGGCAGAACGAAATGGTTTTCAGGTTTTAACCTGTGAGGTAGATGATATTCCTACTGCATCTGTTTGCAAACGTATAGATACAAAGTTGCGCCGTTCGGCAAATGATTATATAGCGATTTACATTAAACGTGGAACAGAACATCATCAGTGGGTGGCTCCTGTGCGTAATGTTGACAAGCGCGATTTGGTAACTATAGAATATGAAAATGCAGTAAAGGCTGATTTTGTATTCTCAAAGATTGACGGTCTTACTTTTGGAAATAGTGAGCATACAACAATTGTAGATGTGAAGGAAAGGATTCAAGGTACATTTTCTGTTAATTCCGAGAAGATAACCAAGGATTTTTATGCCGGTTTTAAAAAGGAACATAATGCGTTTGCTCAATTTATTACAGGTATAGACGATACTATTGAACTGAAAAACAACAGAAATAAACAATGGTACACTTCTGTTATGCTTAACAGGTTGATGTTCTGTTATTTTATCCAGAAGAAGGGTTTCCTTGATGGAAATGTGAATTACCTTCGTGATAAACTGAAATGGTGTCAGGATGAAAAGGGGGAAAACCGTTTCTTCAAATCTTTCTACCAAGGTTTCTTGATGCAGCTTTTTCAGGATGGTTTGAACTCGCCTACCCATAACCGTGACTTTGAAACAGTATATGGCCGTATTCCATATCTAAACGGTGGTATGTTCGATTGTCATCAGATAGAGCAGGATTATCAGGACATAGATATTGCAGATGAAGCATTCGAACATCTTTTTGAGTTTTTCGATAAATGGAGATGGCATCTTGATACACGAATTTCTGCTTCCGGTAAAGATATTAATCCTGATGTTTTGGGATATATTTTTGAGCAGTACATTAATGACAGGGCTCAAATGGGAGCTTATTATACCAAAGAAGATATAACAGAATATATTGGGCGTAATTGTATTCTTCCATTCCTTATGGATAAGGTTAAGGACTCTACACAAGAAATGGGTTCATTGTTTATGCCTAAAGGCGTTGTATGGCAGATGCTTAAAGACAGTGGTGATAAATATTTCTTCAGTGCTGTAAAACAAGGCTATACTCCTGACTGGGAGTCACGTATTCCGGCAAATATAGCAGAAGGAATTGATACTGCTAAACCTAATCTTTTGGAACGTAGAAAAGACTGGAATAATAAAACTCCGGAACCATGGGCATTGCCTACTGAAATATGGCGTGAAACCATAGAAAGACTGCAAAGATATGAAACCATTTTAGAAAAAATACAGAAAGGCGAAATCTCGCAAATAAATGATTTTATAACTTATAATCTTGACATACGTTCTTTTGTGGGAGATTTACTTGCTACAGCAGACAATCATAGATTTATAGGAACTTTCTATCATGCTTTGCAGAAAGTTACTATACTTGACCCGACTTGTGGTTCTGGTGCATTTCTGTTTGCAGCCATGAATATTCTTGAACCGTTATACGAGACTTGTATTGACCGTATGATGGAGTGGAACAGTCAGAACCCCAATTTATTTAAAGATGAAATAGGAGAGATAAAAAACCGTTATCGTTCAAATATTCAATATTTCATTTATAAGAGTATAATTTTGCGTAATCTATATGGAGTAGATATTATGCAGGAGGCAACAGAAATAGCTAAACTTCGTCTGTTTCTGAAGATGGTTGCAGTAGTAGAGGTGGATCGTCGTGTTCCAAATCTTGGACTTGACCCATTGCCGGATATAGATTTTAATGTTCGTTGTGGCAATACGTTGGTTGGATATGCTACAGAAGATGAAATTATTAAAGATGCATGTTTTGCTGATTTGTTTACACAGCAGGAATTCCGTGAAAAGGTTGAAACTGAAATGGAAAAAGTAAGCAAAGCTTACGATATATTCCGTACACAGCAATTAGCAGACCATGATGACTTGGAATCTGTAAAAGCAGCTAAAACAGAATTAAAAGAGAGATTGTTAAAACTTACAGATTTGCTTGACCATCAATTGTTTTCTTCTTCTGGCGGTACTTCATTTGAAGCATGGAAGGAGTCTCACCAACCATTTCATTGGATTGCTGAATATTATCAGATAATTCAGGGTAATGGAGGGTTTGATGTGATTATTGGAAATCCACCGTATGTTGAATATAATAAAAAGGATAAAGTTACTGGGAAATCAGTTTCAGATATTTATAAGTTGAACAATTATGCTACATTAGAATGCGGTGATTTATATGCTTTTTGTGTGGAAAGATCGGTGCTGAATTTATTAAAAAAACATGGTAAGATAGGAATGATTGTACCAATTTCTATTTCATCTACAGATGGATATAAATCTTTGAGAACATTATTAGATAAAAATTTGCCTGGTATATATATGTCAAATTTTGGCGTTCGACCTGCTAAACTTTTTGATGGAGTAGATAAAAGATTGACCATAATTATTAGTTCTAATGATAAAAAATATTATTCTACAAAGTATTATAGGTGGTTGACTTTAGAAAGAATTTTTCTTTTTCAATCAATCTTATATAGTGAGGTGGAACTTGATAAGCTCAATATTTCAGGAGTACCAAAAATAAGTATAGGTCATGAGTTGGATATACTAAATAAAATACAAAAAAATAAGAGAACTTTAAATTATTATGTTGTAAAAAGATTATCGTATGCTCTTAAATTTACACGAAAGCTACAATATTTTATTCAGTTTTTTATTGATTCTCCAATAATTTATAATAATAAAAAGGAAATTGTTGAGCCAACTGAATTGAAAAAACTAGGATTTGAAACTTCTCAAAATAGAGATATATCAATTTCTGTTTTAAATAGTAGTTTGTTTTTTTGGTTTTTTATTGTATTTTCAGATTGTAGGAATGTAAATATGAGAGAAATACTATGTTTCCCTTTTGATTTAGATAAAATCAATATAGATGTAAAGCAGAAATTAATCGAGTTGGCAGACTCATTACTTAGAAATTTTAAAGAATATGCAGTTTTTATAAAACGCAATGATAAAAAAGCTGGTGTATTAGAAATTCAATCGTTTCAGCCAAGATATTCCAAGCTTATTGTTAATGAAATTGATAAAGTTCTTGCAAAACATTACGGATTTACTGAAGAAGAACTTGATTTTATTATTAATTACGATATCAAATACCGTATGGGAGATGAATTAAAGAACGAAGAGGAGGAGTGATTATGAAGAAGATGACAAAATTGAGTATCAGTTGGTTTTATGAACTCCTTGAGAAAGGAGAATGTGATATAATGGATTTTAAATAACAGCTTTGTGATAAAGAGTTGTGATTGTATGCGTATAAATTTATTTGTTTGCACTTCTGTTTGCGCATTTTTTTAATTAAAATTGCAAGCAGTTGAAAATTAGATTGTTATTAAAAATTCTGCTTGCAAAAACAATAAATTATGCAAATAGAATATTTAGGAAATAGAAAATTGTTGGAATCACGTAAGGTAGCTTTCTTCTGCTCGCGAATAGTGAGTAGTGGGGCTATTTTACGTTGTTATGACTGGGCTACTCAAATGGCTGATAGTAGTAATGTTGTAATTGGGGGATTTCAATCAAAAATAGAAAAGGACGTCCTACATTTTCTATTAAAAGGTAAGCAACCAGTGATTATAGTTATTGCCAGACAGATGTATAAGGAGCTTCCTAATGAATTGACAAATCCAATGAATGAAGGGCGATTGCTTATTATAAGTACTTCACCAAATGCTGTTAGAGTAAGTAAAGATACGGCAAATAAAAGGAATTCATATCTTTCCGAAATAGCAGATGAAATAGTCTTTGGCTATATTTCGAAAGAGAGTTCATTAAATAATATATTCCAGATGTTTATAGAAAAGTCTCAAATATTATATACACATTAAAAAATAAAAAAGGTATGCAAAAACTTACGATAAAGAATATTGGAGCGATAAAGCTTGTAGAATTTGAGGTGAATAGAATAAATGTTTTTATGGGACCTCAATCGTCAGGAAAAAGTACTATATCTAAAATACTTTGCCACTGTCAGTGGGTAGAGAAAACATGCTTCTTGAATGATAAACAATTGGAAAATTACCAAAAACAGGGCGTGTTTTATGATTCTCTTATAGAATATCATAAGCTGGATGGATATTTTCACAAAAATGCTAGTATAAAGTATGAGGGAGAAGCTATGACTATAACTTATACTCATAGTTCAAAGAAAACTACCATTAAGTTAAATGATAAAATGATATTCTCTTATCCCAAAATATGTTACATTCCTTCGGAACGTAACTTTGTGGCTGGAGTACCTAATTTTAGTAAGTATAATGAGGGAAACAATGTGTTACTTTATTTTGCTTATGACTGGTCAGAAGCTAAAGAAGATATTAAGAAACTTGATATCTCAAATCTTCTTAGTAGGGAAGTTTCTTATGAAAATATTAATGACAAGGACTATATATTTGACAATGGATCAAAGTTATTACTTACGAATGCATCAAGTGGTGTTCAATCTGTATTACCATTGTACCAGACGATAATATATATGTTATCAAATCTGTATAAAAAGCAAAGGGCTTTGTCTCCCTCAAAAGAAATGGCAAAAAAGGATTTGTCTAATGAAATGATTATGGTGGCTAATAGAATTGCTGATGGGGAAAATATCAGTAACTTCAAGAAACATTCTAATATATTGATTTCTATGTTTAAAATGCTTGAGAGTTACGATGTAAAGGCGATAAACAAATTCTCGGATTTGCCACCGAAAGAATTGTCTCATAACATATATGAAGCTGTCCACGTTATAGATCGGTTGTTTAATTATCATTATACTCAGTTGTTTATAGAAGAACCAGAGCAAAATCTTTTTCCAGATACGCAACAAGAATTTGTTTATTGGTTGTTGGAAATTATGCAGAATGATAAAAAACATGCTGCTATTATTACCACGCATAGTCCATATATATTGTTTGCTCTTAATAATTGTATGATGGGAGGGCTGGTAAGAGATAATATTCCAGAAAAGGAAGTTTTTAATTTTGCATCTCATTCGGCATGGATTAACCCCAAATCGGTGTCTGTCTTTGAATTGGATAATGGAACTCTTCGTTGTGTACAAGATGAAGATGGCATAATTGAGGACAATTATTTAAATAAGGCATATAAGAAGAATTCAGAAGAGTATTTGGAACTTTTAAATTACTACGAGGATGAAGAATAAGATACAGGCCGTTTATCCGCAATCAGTCTTTTGTAGTAGTACAGCTTCTAAACTGTATATTGCTGATTTTACTGAAAGAACAAGCAGTAATAGAAAAGTGGAATTTCATGAAATCATTCCGAAAGTCCCGAGTAGTACTACAGATATGGACTGTTTGGTTTTTGAAAACATTTCACAATTGTCCGTTGTATGTAATATTTTTGATGATCATCAGTTTAAAGATAAAAAAGGAAAAGATCTGCCACATTGCGAGTGTGTATTATTTCCTGAAAGTAAGCGAAAAGATATAGGTATGGCTTTTGTTGAGATAAAAGATTGTAAGTCAAAAAATATATCAGTATATAAGGATAAAGTAAAGATTCAGATTATATCTACAGTGCAAATGTTTAGAGATAAAGGTATTATTGAAAAACAACGTGTTTATGGTGTAATATCGTTTCCTAGAAAGAATAAGGTTTCATTTAATCAAACGATTTTTGATGATGCTACTGAATATAAGAAATTACATCAAAAATTTAAAATACGCTTCTTACCAACTAATTATATTTCTATTGTAGACGAAAGAAAGCTGATTGCTAAATTGTAGGTGTGTATTCTTGGAATGCATTTTAAGAGATCAATTATTGTTATGTCAAGGCTAAGTAAATTATATGAAGCGATGGAAACTCTCCGGAAAGAGGGACTTCCGGTAAATGAAGACCTTGAAAGAAAGGCCAATGAATTGGAAGAAGAGATTATAAAAAAAGAAATCCTTCCAGTGTTAAGCAAAACAATAGAACCGGCATTACAACCTGTACAGAGGGAACTCGTGTTGGTTGTGGACTATGTACCGGGGAATCCACTAAGTGTTCATCTGAGCCGCAAACGAAACTTTGCAGCTGAAATGGATGCAAAAGAAATTCTTCCAGACCCGGAGGTTGAGCATAAAGAAATTGGGAAAACAGGTCCTAAGGTAGTAAAACAACCTGTGACACAATTGAGAATAATATTTGCTGACGGAAGCATAATTCAAGAAAAAAATGCAGCCGAAAGTTTTGTTTCATTCGTTCGTAAAGTAGGGGTAGAGCGCGTTCGTTCTTTGGGTATAAAACAGTGTAAAATACCTTTGGTATCGAATACGATTGATAAGAAATATGGAGATAAACAAAAGCCTTTAGGAAATGGGTGGTTTTTAATGACGAACACCAGTACACAATCAAAGAAACATGATATTGAATTGATAGCTAAATCTTTTAATATCAGCTTGAAAGTGGAGGTTATTTAATTACTTATTAGAAGCATAAAAACTATTCATTTACTTTAAGATATGGAATATCTACTACTTTTATTACTTATACTTGTTTCCGTAGTTTCGTATTTCATTCACAGAAAGAATATGAAGTTACTTTGTTCTGTTTCTTCCCCAACAAGAGGAACAAGAGCAGAACGGAAACTCATCATCAAGATGTTGAGAAAAGGTGTACATCCCAAAGCAATATTTCATGACTTATATGTGAAGAAAAAGGGTGGAGGATATTCTCAAATTGACCTTGTAGTAGCTACTCCACAGGGGTTAGTCGTTATAGAAGTAAAAGATTATAGTGGCTGGCTGTTTGGCAGTGAAAGGCAACGTTATTGGACACAGATTCTGAATTATGGTCGGGAGAAGTATCGATTTTATAATCCGATTATGCAGAATACCGGTCATATTAAGGCATTGAGGGAGCAATCTGAACAGTTTGCCCGGCTGCCTATTTACAACATCGTTTTGTTTGGTGGAAATTGTAGGTTGAAAAACATCAGCTATTCGCAGTTTGATACATTTGTAGGTTATACTGGTAATATGATGGAGGTCTTGAAAACCGTCAGTGGATTTGGCGATGCAGAGTATACGGATAAAAGGGAAGTGGTTCGTGTGCTTAGTGAGGCTGTGCGTAATGGAGAAAACCCTGCTATCGTAGCAAGTCATGTGGCTGAAGTGCAAAGTAGAAACTGGATTTGTCCTCAACCAGTTATGAGTTGGCGTCCACGCTTTCTAAGAATTAACTGGAGAAGCTGGAGGAGGTTTTAAACCTTTGCCTCAGAATAATGAATCGAATAGCTTAATAACAATCAAGTATATTTTCGAAGAAATAGCTTCGTTTGGGGAACTTTATTTGGAAATTCAAGCTTTTATTGTTAATCATTTTTATACAGTTCATACATATCTGATATCCATTCTTTCATTGTCTGTCGGAGAGAAGCCGGGGATATGACTTCAATCATTGCACCTGTATGAAGTAGTCGCATGATGAAATCGTAGGTAGGAGCAAGATAGACTTCAAAATCGGCATACTCATCGTGCTCTTCCAGCAGTCGTTGACTGGCATGCAGGGGGAGTGATTTCATATAAGGAATATGGTCGTGGTATGCTCTGATGATGATACGTTCTGGTTTTATGTCATTGCCGGTAACAATGCCATAGTAAGTTGAGAAGAATCCGGATGCGGAAAAATCTTTCGGAAGCTTGAATGTGTTGTCTGTCAGTTCCAGACTTTCTATCCGGTCGAGTCCGTAGATTCTGATTTTGTCGTATGAAACATTATGGGCCAGCAGATACCAGCGGTTTTCGAAAAGTTTTACACAATATGGTTCAACAGGGAGTGTATAGCTTCTTTTCTTGTTGAATACATATTCCGGAGCATACCCGTTCACTTTCCGGCAGCTTATTAGGGTATAAAAC
>OGJL01000252.1_pt1 | contig 28803 bp, 15 predicted proteins | sample 1572291 | NCBI WGS metagenome assembly OGJL01 (sample SAMEA2582082, study PRJEB24529) | metagenome | biome: Human gut stool | place: China | collected 2011
GCTATGGTGGTGTATGGCAGGGTTGCATCGTGGATTCTCCGCAAGGCGACTGGTATGGCTTCATCTTTCAAGACCGGGGCGGCATAGGACGTGTGCCCACGCTGATGCCTTGCCGTTGGGAGGATGGCTGGCCTATGCTGGGCGATGCCGACGGTCGTGTGCCTGAGAAAATGACTCTGACCACTTATCCCGATGCTTGCAAAGGAGGAATCATGGGAAGTGATGATTTTTCCGCCTCCAATTTGTCGCTCTATTGGCAGTGGAACCATAATCCGATGGATGATTGTTGGTCGTTGACCGAACGTCCGGGATTCATGCGACTGAAAACGGGGAGGGTAGTGGAAAACCTGTTTTTGGCGCCCAATACTCTGACTCAGCGTATGAGCGGTCCCCGGTGTAGTGGAGTGGTGGCGATGGATGTATCGAAAATGGCGGATGGCGATGTGGCGGGATTCAGCGCTTTCAACGGATTGTCGGGTGTGCTTGCTGTGGAGAAGAAAGCGGGAAAGAAGTCATTGGTGATGTCGTTTCAGTCGGTCAGCCTAGCAGATAAGGACAAACGGGTGACGGAAGTGAAGACGGAAGAGAAAGAACGTGTGGAATGCTTGAACGATGTGGTCTATCTGCGTATCGACGGTGACTTCACGAAAGGAAAGGATGAAGCGACTTTCTACTATAGCTACGACAACAAAACGTGGAAGCGGATAGGCTGCCCTTGCAAAATGAAGTTTGATCATACCAAAATGTTTATGGGCAGCAAATTCGCTATCTTCAATTATGCCACAAAGTCGTTGGGAGGCTATGTGGATGTAGATTCTTTTTGGAGGGATTGTTTTCTCAAGTGATGTATTATAATTCCATTTTTTTGTATCCTATGTTTACGGCGGTGTGTTTTCTGTAGTGTTGGTTGTTTGATGCTTCACTGCTATTCTGCCGGCTAAGCGCTACTTTTGTCATTGAAAGAAACATCAATAACAAAAGTAATATTATGAGAAATTTCTTCAAAAAAATGGTTGTACTGTCTGTAGGGTGTCTCACACTACCTTTGTGGGCGCAACCACATCGGGAGGGTGTGCAACAGAAACTACAAAGTTTATCGGTCGAACAAAAAATTGATTTGCTTTGTGCCAGATACCCCGGAGTTCCGCAAGAGGGATTGGCTAAGTATGATTGGTGGAGCGAGTGTTTACATGGAGTAGCTCGTGCCGGTAAGGCCACGGTGTTTCCCAAGCCTATCGGCATGGGCTCTACATGGGATGCGGAGTTGATTCATCGCATTGGCATAGCAATAGGTGATGAGGCGCGCGCCAAGCATCATCAAGACGTGCGTGAACATGGCTATAGCGATCGCCATTATGGACTTACCTTCTTTTCTCCTACTCTTAACATTGCGCGCGATCCGCGTTGGGGGCGTACTACTGAATGTTTCAGTGAAGACCCGCTGCTTACATCGGATATGGGTGTCTCATTTATTAAAGGTATGCAGGGTGATGATCCCTACTATTTAAAAACCGTAGCTACAGCTAAACACTTTGTGGCCAACAATGAGGAGAATCGCCGGTTGGGTGGTTCGGCTATCGTTGATGAAGTGTCATTGCGCGAGTATTATTTCCCAGCATTCAGGGATGCGGTGGTGCGCGGATATGTTAAATCTATCATGGGAGCCTATAATGCCTTGAACGGTATACCTTGCTGTGCCAACTCCATGCTGCTTACTGATGTATTGCGTAAGGAGTGGGGCTTTGAAGGGGTGGTTATCTCTGACGGTTCGGCTATTGACAAACTTTATACACATCATAAATATGTACCTAATCTGGAAGAGGGAGCCGCCTTGGCATTGAGGGCTGGTTGCGATATGTCGTTGAGAGATGAATATCGTCCCGGACTGAAGAAAGCCTATCATAAAGGACTCATTACGGAACACGACTTAAATGTAGCAGTTGCACGCGTGCTCGACTTGCGCGCTCGACTCGGATTGGATAAAGGTACTGACCAAGGCAATCCTTATAAAAATACGCCATACAGCGTGGTAGAATGTGAGCGTCACCAGCAACTCGCACTCGAAGCGGCGGAGAAATCTATGATTCTGCTGAAGAATGAAGGGGTATTGCCGCTGAAACCGGATGCGTCCAAGCGAAAATTGAATATTGCTTTGATAGGTGATGCCTTTAAGTCTGTTTACTATGGTGATTACAGCGGTATGCCTGAATATAATCGTACATTGCTTGAAGCTTTCACACACGATGCGGGCAGGCTGGCCAATCTTACTTGGATGGGGGAGCGATCTCAAGAAGTGTTGATTCCATCCCACCTGTTGACACAAACGGCTGACCAAGCTTACGATGGTATTTTAGGTTTTACGGCTCGCTATTATGAAGGTACTAAGGTGGGGAAAGAGGCGGCATTGACACGCCAGGATCTTACGCTCGACTTTAAGCTTGCTGAAGATGCGCGCTTTGAAACAAAAGGAAGTGCGTGCTGCTAGCTGGACATCTACGCTCAAGGCACCACAATCTGGAAGATACATGTTTTATTTGGAGGCTTCGGGGCGTGGTAAATTGTTCATCAATGGCAAACAGATGTTGAGTAAATATAACGGGCATCGGTTCAAGACTTCGTGTGAGGTTGTCTTGAAAGAGGGTGAGGAATATAAACTGAAAGTGGATTGTGAGGAGCTGAACACCCAAATGCCCATTCGTCTGACGTGGACGCCTCCTTTCAAAGGTACGGATGACACGCCTGCCAAACTTGCCAAACGTTCGGATGTGGCTATTCTTTTTGTGCGCGATGATAATTCTTCCGAAGGTCGCGACCGTAAGAATTTGAACTTGAGCGATGCGCATATCGAATTGATAAAAGAGGTGTGTGCTGCCAATCCTAAAACAATCCTTCTCTTAGGAGGCGGTTCTACTTTAGCGCTGAAAGATATTATTGAGGGGCCCGCTGCTTTACTCAATGTATGGATAGCTGGTCAGGGTGAAGCCCAAGCCATTAGCAATATCCTCTTGGGCAAGACCAATCCCAGCGGTAAGACTGCCGTAACCTTTTGTGCCGACGAGTCGGAACTGCCGGCGCTCGATGATTATGACATCACCCATGGACGCAGTTATCAATATTTCAAAGGCAAAGAACTTTTTCCCTTTGGATTCGGCTTGAGCTACACAAACTATCAATATGGTAAGCCAAAGATGAAACATCGTAAACTACAGCAAGGCGACAAGGTAGAAGTGTCTGCCGAAATCAGAAATACTGGTAAATATGCAGGCGAAGAGGTGGTACAATGTTATTTATCATCGCCAACTTGGCAGAAACAGGGACTCAAGCAAAAACTCGTAGGTTATCAGCGTGTGTCATTGAAACCGGGACAAGCAAAAACTGTAAAATTCTGTATTCAGGAAGAACAGTTGAAACGCTGGAATAAGGATAAAGATGAATGGGGCTTGAACGGAAACCAATATAATTTGTCGGTAGTTCCCTGTTCGAATCAGCAAAATGCCGTGTCGTTTACCTATCGTTAAACAATTAATGCGAATCAGTAGTTGAACTCTGATTCCTTGTTTTAGAAAATTAGATAAATGAATGCGATGGCAATTTTGCCCATCGTATGTACTAAAAGTCCAGATGTAGATCTGACTTTCATCGCTCTTTGAATATTTGTTTTTTCATTCAGCCAGTTGAAAAAAGATTCTATCGGTTGTCTGACCTTTGATACTGCAGTTGAAAACAGGTCTCTGCCCGCTTTCTCTCTTTGAGTAATAATAGGCTCCTCTCCCTTTATTGCTTTAACGGGAGTCATCATGGTTACCCCTTGTTCCTGCTGTTTGTTTCCCCAGAACGAGAAGTCTGAGTATATCTTATCCGCAAATATATATCTGTTTATAAGACTATCAGCGGCTTCTCTTTTAAGAACAGTCAGATCATTCTCCTCTGCCGATGATAAGATGATCATTTCGGGGAATGGAATGGTTCCTTCCCTGCGGAAAGCTAAGGTGTGAAGTTTGAGCCCGAAATAATACATGTTCTTTGTAGAGCAGTATCCTTTAGTGGCAATTTCAGTAGCCACTTTTCCGGTTTTGTTCTTTCCTGCACAAGTAATGATGGGCATGGAGTCAATAAGTGATATCATAGAATCGCAATCTGTTGGTTTAAAGAAAGTAATGAGATGCTTCACCAGTTCATTAATCGCCTCACTCATCAGGTTCAGCCGATAGTTGAATGTTTGATAAGAGGGAAGGTTAGGGAACCAGGAAAGCAAATATTCTTTGGTGAATGTATGTATCTCTTTGATGCTAAAATAGCGCTGATACGCTCCGCAGAACAGATATACGGTAAGCAGCTCCTGATCAGTGAAGATCGGTGTAGCGTTATTACTGAACCTCTGACAGTAGAACTTCAGTGAAGACTGATAAACATCGCAGATATACATATATATTTTTATAAGTTTTAGCTCTTTCTCCTTGGGAATCATAATTAGAATAATGAGTGGTTTTATTCTTCTAATATACTGATTTTCAAGGAGATTAAGAAATAAATAAATGAGATAATTAATTGAATAATAACAATTTAACTAACTGAATCAGCTAGTGATTTCAACTACTGATTCGCATAATTAAGTAAGTCTAAGTATGGTTAAAAAGAAATTTTTAGTTTTATGTCTCTTCTGCCTCATGGACTTCCCCCTCTTGCAAGCAGAAGATGGTAGTAAATTATGGTTGCGGGACTCCATCCGCCAATCAGTGCGAGCCATTGGAGATGGATGTAGTATGTAAAGGGGTTGATAAAAATCATCCCACCATGAAGATTGCGATGCGCGAGTTACAAGAGGGCGGATGGAGTCAACGTATAGAGTACAAACTGGTAAAAAGAAAAAGTTCAAAGGCGAAGCCCCCAGCTGTTGATGAGGAGTACTCAATCTATACAGATGCCGATGGAAAAGCGTTGTTGACTTCAGCTTCCACACAGGGCTTGCTATATGCCACTTACGATTTGTTGCGCCATAAGGCTTGTGGTGAACCTGTTGAATGTATAAATAAGGTGGAAAAGCCCACTTATGCCTTGCGTGTACTTAACCATTGGGACAATTTGAATGGAACTATTGAGCGTGGATATGCAGGAAATTCTCTGTGGAAATGGGAGGAGATGCCTCAAACTATTTCGCCTCGGTATGAGCAATATGCACGGGCATGCGCCTCGGTAGGTATCAACGCCTCGGTGCTGAATAACGTAAACGCTTCGCCCGAAATGCTGGCTACTGCCTATCTTCAGAAGGTGAAAATTCTGGCCGACATCTTTCGCCCTTATGGGGTGAAGGTTTATCTTTGTGTAAATTTTGCCTCGCCCAAAGAGTTAGGTAAACTACCTACAGCCGACCCTATGGATGAGAAGGTGATAGCCTGGTGGCAGGATAAGGCGAAAGAAATCTACCAATTAGTGCCCGATTTTGGAGGCTTTTTGGTGAAAGCCAATAGTGAAGGAAAGCCTGGTCCCTGCGATTATGGTCGTACCCATGTGGATGGAGCCAATATGTTGGCCGATGCGCTGCGTCCCTATGGTGGCATTGTGATGTGGCGCTCCTTTGTTTATAAAGCTGCCAGTGAAGACAGGGCTATGCAGGCTTTATTGGAATTTGAATCGTTGGATGGCCGGTTTCGCGATAATGTGATTCTGAAAATCAAGAATGGACCTGTCGATTTTCAGCCTCGCGAACCATTCAATCCACTTTTTGGTCGTATGCCTCATACACAACAGATGGTGGAATTTCAAATCACGCAAGAGTATTTAGGTGCTTCTAATCATCTGTTTTATCAAGCCCCTTTGTGGAAAGAATGTTTGGATGCAAATACTTATTGTAGACAATCGGATAGTTCTGTTAAACCTACCGTGGCAGGCATTACAGCCCAAAGGCTGCATGGCTTATCGGCCATTGCCGGTGTAGCGAATATCGGTGATGACATCAATTGGTGTGGACACCATTTTGCACAGGCTAACTGGTATGCGTTTGGCCGATTGGCTTGGAACGAACAACTCACTTCGGAAGAAATAGCCAAGGAATGGTTAAAGCAAACCTTTACGGACAATACTGATTTTGTGAAATCGGCCTCTCAGCTTATGCTTGATACGCGCGAAGCATTGGTCAATTATATGATGCCTATCGGCTTGCATCATATTTTTGCCGAAGTGCACCATTATGGTCCGGCTCCTTGGTATCCCGAGAAGGGAATGCGAGCCGATTGGTCACCTCTTTACTATCATAGATCCGACTCTCTTGGCATTGGTTTTGACCGAACAGTAGCTACTGGTAGTGGGGGTACCGCACAATATGCTTCACCCTTGTTTGATATGTGGGAGAACCGTGCCACTTGTCCTGACGAGTATCTGCTTTGGTTTCATCGGGTAGGATGGAATGAAAAGTTACATAGCGGCCGCACACTGTGGCACGAGTTATGTCATCGTTATCAAACGGGACTGGAACAGGCACGAGGATTTCAAAAACGATGGGATGCTCTGCAACCCTATGTGGATAAAGAACGGTTTGAGCATGTGCAGCATAAGTTGAAAATACAAACGCACGATGCCCAATGGTGGAAGGATGCCTGTTTGCTTTACTTTCAAACATTTCATCATTTGCCTTTCCCCAGCGATTATGAACGTCCTGTTTACGACCTTGAACAGCTAATGAATTTTCACATAGGATTGAGCTTGCATGGTTGTCCTACTCGTCAGCAACTAAGGTTGTAATATACGATTCTGTATCCGTTGGCGGAATTAAATTATAGATACAGATTAAGTAGGAAAGATAGAAAAGCTAAATCGTCCCACCATGGAGAAAAATGCAGGTTTATATCTTAATGCATATAAAATAGAGACTCATTGGTAGGCTTAAACAATTGAGTTTTCTCCTTTTGGAACCGGTTTGATTCGTTTTATTGGCGGGTATGTTTGATGTTTACCGATTTATGTATCCTGCTTGTATCTGGATGTTCGATATGTATGGAAGCATGTTTTGTTTTGCGACATAGTTGGTCGAATTTATCATACTTTTGTATTGTCACCCAAATGAAATCACTGATTTGTTTAAACCCTGAATGAAAATAAGGATAATACAATCATCACAAGGAATAGATATAATTTTAAGAAGGAATGGATATATTTTTTTAAGGTTGTTTCAAAATAGGTATAATTTTTAAAGCAGTTTTAATAGGTGTTTCCTTTTATAATAAAGGAAATGGGGTTGTTTAAGGATAAAAAATAAAGTCTTTTTGTTAAACTTTAAATAATAATTATTATGTCCGGATGAATAACACATTATATCGAGCGTATTCAAGTTAAGTCGGCTCGATTGTCTAATTATTGATTGTTACTTAAATTAATAACTATTTTAAAATTCACAGTGTATGATACAGGTTACAAGACGACATGTATTTTCTAAAGCGTTGCTGCAGAAGACATTATTTGTGGCGGGCTTAGTCCTTTTTTCTTCTTGTTACAAGGGCAGTACCTTGGATGTAAATCAGGATTCGGGTACTCCGTTCAATCCTAAAGAGGAGATTGTAGTAGAGAAGTTTCTGCCTACCGAGGGGCGTAAAGGGACTCGTGTAGTGGTATATGGCCGAAATTTCGGTAACGACGTGAGTAAAGTAAAAGTTACGATTGGCGGCTATCCCGCCAAAGTTATCAATGTAAAGGGCGAATCGTTGCTTTGCATTTGTCCATCGAAAGCTTATGAAGGAGATGTAAAAGTCTCTGTTGTTGGTGATGACGAGGCTGAGCTGAAGAGCGGTGTGTGTGAAGCCAAGTTTGATTACCAATATAATTATGTGGTAACCACCTTCTTGGGCAAACTTTATGAGAACAATACCAAATGGGATGTGCTGGCCGGTCCGTTTGACGATTGTGGTGCATTTGACAACATTTGGCGCATGATGTTCGATCCTAACAGCAATTATGATGACCTCTATTGGGTTGGTCAGAGAGATGCTTTCCGTCATGTGGATTTCGTGAATCAATATGTAGATATCAAAACTACCAATATTGGGCAATGCGCAGATGTGAACTTTACGCTTAATGGCGATATGGTAGTGGTGGACGATCAAAGTTCGGATACAAATACCGGTATTTATCTGTTTACCCGTGCCAGTGGGTTTACCGAACGTTTGTCTCTTTGTAATGCTCGTGGAGCAAAGACGTGTGCCGTTCATCCCCAAAATGGAAAAATCTATTATACACGTTATCACCATGCTATGATATCATCTTACGATCCGGCTACAGGCACGTTGACTGAAGAGGAGGTAATGATGGATACTAAAGGCTCAAACTTCCACATCGTTTGGCATCCCACAGGTGACTGGGCTTACATCATCTACAATGGCAAACATTGCATCTATCGTGTGGATTATAATAGAGAAACCGGAAAATTGGCTGTTCCCTATATTGTATGCGGACAACATAGTAGCCCAGGATGGGTTGACGGAATGGGCACAGGTGCACGGTTGTGGGGGCCAAACCAAGGTATTTTCGTGAAGAATGAAGCTTATGCCGGCGAAGAGGATGAATACGACTTCTACTTCTGCGATCGTGATAGCCATACTGTTCGTGTTCTCACACCCGAAGGTCGTGTGACAACCTACGCTGGTCGCGGTAATAGCCGTGAATGGGGTTATGTGGATGGAGAACTTCGCTCTCAAGCACTCTTCAATCATCCCACCAGTATCGCTTACGACATGAAACGTAAGTGTTTTTATATCGGTGACTGCGACAACCATCGCGTACGCAAAATTGCGCCGGAAGAATAATTAATAATCGTAACATAACCATAAGATATGAAAAGAATACTACTATTTATATGTGCCTTGTTGACTTCTTGTCTGAGCATGATGGCGCAGGGTAGCCTTACAGTTACGGGTAAAGTGATAGATGGAACGAACAACGAGCCTCTGATAGGTGTGAACGTAAGCATCAAAAATGAGCCCGGCTTGGGTACCATTACAGATATCAACGGAAAATATATTATTAAAAATGTAAAACCTTACAGTATTTTGGTGTTTACCTACGTTGGTTTCGCAACAGAAGAAATTCAGGTAAAGGACAAGTCTAAAATTGACTTAGTAATGAAGGAAGATGTCAATAATATCATTGATGAGGTGGTGATTACAGGTACTGGTCTGAAGAAGAAAGTAAACTTGACAGGTGCTATCACCAATGTCAATGTAGAATCGTTGAAGTCCAATCCCGGAGGCTCTATCTCGACGTCACTGGCGGGTGTTGTGCCCGGTGTACAGGCTATTACTACAAGCGGTAAACCTGGCAGTACGTCGGAATTCTGGATTCGTAGTATCTCGACATTTGGCGCCAATGCATCGGCTTTGGTACTGGTGGATGGATTCGAACGCAACCTTGACGAGATTAACGTAGAGGATATCGAGTCGTTCTCGGTGCTGAAAGATGCTTCCGAAACAGCTATCTACGGTAGTCGTGGCGCCAATGGTGTGGTGCTCATCACTACGCGTCGCGGTAAGAGCGGTAAAATTAACATCAATGTGAAGGGGGAAACATTCTATAACCAACCCACCAAGTTGCCCGACTTTGTCGATGGTTACCAATATGCAAGTATGGCCAATGAGGCGCGTATTACACGTAATCAGGATCCCCTTTACTCTCCCGAGGAGTTGGAAATGTTTCGTCTGCAACTCGACCCCGACCTGTATCCTTCGGTCGATTGGCTTGATGTGATGATGCGCAACGGATCGTGGAGCGGACGCGGATCGATCAGTATGACCGGTGGTGGTAATACGGCTCGCTACTATGTGGGTGGTAGCTTCTTGAGTCAGCAGGGTCTGTACAAGACCGATGCTGTGATGAAAGATTACGACACCAATGCCAACTACAATAAATGGAACTACCGTGTGAATGTAGATATTGATGTCACCAAAACAACGCTGCTGAAGTTGGGCGTAGCCGGTGCACTCGATACTCAAAAAGATCCCGGTACAGGTACGTGGAATATCTGGAATGCCCTTATGGGGTACAATCCCATTCTGGTACCTGTCATGTATTCCAACGGATATGTACCTACGTACAAGGATGAAGGTGGTGGCGGTTTCAACCCTTGGGTGCAAGCTACGCAGACAGGTTATCGCGAAAGTTGGAACAACAATATGGAGTGTACGCTTGAACTGCAGCAGAAACTCGACTTCCTGACCAAGGGCTTGAGCTTTAAGTTTCGTTTCGGTTATGACACCTACAATTCCAACTGGAAGAACTTCATCAAGTGGCCCAATCAATATCGAGCTACACCGCACTACCGTGACGAGAATGGTGAATTGCTGTTTACTCGTATAGTAGAGGAGAAGAAGATGGAACAGACTTCTGGTTCGAATGGCAGTCGTAAGGAGTTCCTTGAATGGCAATTCGACTATTCACGAGTGTTTTTTTCAAACAATTATGTGAATGCAGTGCTGAAGTATAACCAGCAAGCCGAGATCAAGACACAAAACGTAGGTTCAGACATTCAGAATGGTATAGACCGTCGTAACCAAGGTTTTGCCGGACGATTCGACTACAACTGGAAGCACCGTTACTATGTAAACTTCAACTTTGGTATTACCGGTTCGGAGAACTTCCATAAAGATAATCGTTGGGGCTTTTTCCCCGCCGCGTCTGCCGCATGGAACATTTCGGAGGAACCCTTTATGAAGCGCCTCTTCCCTTGGTTAGACCTCTTTAAGGTACGATACTCTTGGGGGAAGGTAGGCAACGACAATATCGGTCAGCGTTTCCCCTACCTCTATACACTGAATACAATGGGTGGATTCAATTCCGGAGACTTCGGATATAGCCGTGGCTGGGAAGGAAGAAAATACGACCAATTGGCATCTACTGATGTGAGTTGGGAAGTATCGACCAAGCAGGATGTAGGTATCGACTTCGCTATCTTCAATGACATGTTCACAGGTACAATCGACTACTTTAAGGAGCACCGTACAGGTATCTATATGAGCCGCAACTATTTGCCATACTATGTCGGTTTGCAGAGCAATCCTTCGGCCAATGTCGGTGAGGTGAAAGCGCACGGTATGGATGGTAACATTGCGTTTAATAAGGAGTTTGGTGATGTAAGCGTGACGCTGCGCGCCAATATGACGGTCAGCAAGAATGAAATCGTAGAACGTGATGAAATGTCGGATGTATATGAGTATCGTTTGCAAAAAGGACATCGCGTAAATCAGGCCAAGGGACTAATCGCTTTGGGACTGTTCAAGGATTATGAAGAAATCCGTAACTGGCCCAACCAAGGAGATGTAATGCCCGGCGATATCAAGTATAAGGATGTGAATGGTGATGGTAATATCAACTCGGAAGATGAAGTGGCTATCGGTGCTACCACCAAGCCAAACTTGACCTATGGATTCGGTGTTACGGCCAAGTGGAAAGGTTTCGATGTAAACGTGCATTTCCAAGGCGTAGGTAAATCATCTTATTTCATTAATGGCTCAAGTGTGTGGATGTTTACTAATGTAAACGGTGATGATAATACGGCCTGGGGGAATATCCTGTCGGCTATGGCTTCGGGTAACCGTTGGATTTCGCACGAGATTTCTGGTACAATGGATACGGAAGATCCCAATGCTGATTATCCCCGCTTGTCGTATGGCGGTAATAGTAACAACTATCGCAATTCGACATTCTGGTTGCGCGATGGTTCTTACCTCCGCTTGAAGACATTGGATGTAGGTTATTCATTACCCTCTAATGTGGTAAGAAAAATCCATTGTAACAGTGTGCGTTTCTTCTTTATCGGAACTAATCTCTTGACCTGGTCGAAATTCGACTTGTGGGATCCTGAAATGGGATCGAGCGATGGTAAGAACTATCCGCTCAACAGATCTTATTCTTTAGGTGTTTCAATTAATTTGTAATGATTATGACAACAAATAAATACTTCAAAATAACAACGATGGCACTTATCCTATCGGGAGGTGCCGCACTGACGGGTTGCGCCGACTATTTGGATACGGATTACCTCTTCAAGGAGCGAATGACCATCGAGGATATCTTCTCCAATCGCGACTATACCAACGAATGGCTTGCCGGAGCTTACAATTTCTATGGTGATAAACATTTGCAGGAAATATGTAGTCAGGAGGGTGGAAGTCCCTTTAACTTTTCGGACGATATGGCCTACGGTGATAATTGGGGAAGCAACCGTTATGGTAGCTGGCGCAACGGGTCGTACGGTGAAAGCGGCTTGAACGACAACAGTAAGCAGGTATGGCAATTGTGCTATAAAGGCATCAATCAGGCGCAAGTATTTCTACAGTACATTGATGGGAATATGCAGTTTAACGATGTGGAACGTGCCGACCTCCGTGGTCAAGCATACTTTCTTGTTGCTTATTACTATTGGCATTTGCTTCGTATGTTTGGTCCCATTCCGTTGCTTAAAGAGCCGGTGGATTACTTACAAAGTTATGATGAAATCTCGCACTCGCGTAACACCTATGACGAGTGTGTGGAGTATATCAACGAGTGCTTATTGAAATCTGCCCGCGATCTTCCTCTTCGGCGTTCGCTTCAGGATCTTGCTCGTCCCACGCGTGGTGCTGCTTTGGGATTGCGTGCACGAGTGTTACTTTATGCAGCCAGTCCGTTGATGAATGGCGAGGCTCCCGAAGCTTATGCCGCACAGCTTATTGATTATGATGGTAAGCGTCTGCTTCCCACAGAGAAAGACGAATCGAAATGGGCAAAAGCGGCAGCTGCGGCCAAAGATGTGATGAACCTGCAAGTGTATAGTCTGCATGTCGCATCTCGCCGTTCGACGGCCGATGCTGTCAATCCATTGGCTTTCCCAGCAACTATTGAACCGGTTTATGATGAGAAGTTCTCCAATTTGGCATGGCCCGACGGCTGGATGAATATCGATCCCATGGAGTCGTATCGGCAGATATTCAATGGTGAGTTGGCGGCCAATCAGAATAAGGAACTTATTTTCTCACACTTGCAGAATTGCAGTGGTGATAATAATCTACGGAGGCTTACTTTTAACCAAATGCCAGCTGAAGCCAAAGGTCGAAATACCAATTGTATGACAATCAAGCAACTTGATGCTTACTATATGGCTGACGCTACCAATGCTCCGGGTAAAGACAAAGAGTTAGGACGGAATACCGATGATACGGAGCGCCTTACCGGATATATGTCGTCGGAGGTTCGCAAGAACTATAAATATTGTGACATTCCCGATGACGTGTCTTTGCAATTCGCCAATCGCGAGCCTCGTTTCTATGCATCAGTAGCTTACAGTGGTTCTATCTGGCATATGCTTGATTACGATGAAACACTTGATGAAGAACCGGATGTGCAGGTGTTCTATTACCGCGGTAAGCTGAGCGGTGGACTTGCAACAGGCATTGGGATTAAGAAGTATGTTGGTCCGTATGACATCGTGGGTGCTCACAGTGACGTAGGTCGTATCAGAAATAAATATACTCCGGACATGCGTTATGCCGAAATCCTCTTAATTTATGCCGAAGCATTGAACGAGCTTTCTGTCTCCTATGACGTGAAATCGTGGGATGGCAGTACGACCTACAGTATTAGCCGTACACCCGATGAATTGAAGAAGGGTATTCAACCTATCCGTATCCGTGCTGGTTTACACGACTATACCGATGCTGTTTATTCAGAACCGGCTTTGTTCCGCGATAAGTTGAAACGTGAGCGTCAGATCGAACTCTTTGCTGAGGGACATCGTTACTTCGACTTACGCCGATGGCTGGATGCCGAGGTGGAGGAATCCACCATTGTATATGGTTATAACACACAATGTACGGAAAAGATGCGCGACTTGTTCTATGTGCCTGTCGCAATTCAGAGCTTCCCATGTGCGTTCTCACAGAAGATGTGGTTTTGGCCTATCCATCATGATGAGTTACGACGTAACAAGCGCCTTACCCAAAATCCGGGTTGGACTTATCCGCAATAATCCGGGATGAGATATTAAATATAGTGTGGCTTCGTCCCGCTTGATGTATATAATTATTTTTAACGATAATATCATAGTATGAGAACGATATATAAATTATTACTTGTAGTACTGATTGGAGGTGGCACTTTGTCTTCATGCAATGACGAATGGACCGATGAGCAATTCAAACAATTGATATCTTTTAAGACTCAACCGGGCGGATGGGGCGTTACGGATGTGCATGTGCGATATGCTAATTCCGCAAAATATACGTACAATTTGCCCGTACTGGTGAGTGGATCGACCGATAATACCGACGATCGTTTAGTTTCGTTTAGCCTGCGCGACGATACACTTGATATCCTCAATTTCGAGAAATTCGGTAATCGCCCCGAACTTTACTTTAGGGAATTGCCTCAAAAGTATTATTCTTTCCCGAAGGAATTAACCATTCCGGCAGGTCAGAGCCATGCTTTACTTCCGATTGAATTTTCGTTGGACGGCCTCGATGATTCGCAAAAATGGGCGTTGCCCCTAAAGGTATGCGAGGATGCTAACGGCACTTACGCTGTAAACCCGCGCAAGTACTATCGTACGGCGGTGCTTCGTCCGATTCTCTTTAATGAGTTTTCAGGACGTTTTTCCGGATCGAGCCTTTTGGGCACGATGGCAGGTGAATCGGATATTAAGTTCAGTTCGACCGAAATTAAGCTTAATGTAGTGACTGACTCTATCGTCTTCTTCTACGCAGGTCAGCGTACCGAGGATTACGAGGATAGAATCAACTACAAAGTGTTCCTGCAATTCACAGGAGATAAGGTGGATTCTAAAAAAGATCTTTATAAAATGAAAATATGGGCTGAGAATGAGAAGTTGAAGTTCAATTCTTATTCTACCCCTACTTATAAAGTGTCATCGGAGATGGACGCTACTAAAACCTATCTGAAGCATACATATATTGTAATATCAGATATTGACTTTGATTTTGTAGACTACACAAGTGTACCCAATTATGAAATAGAATATAATATGAAGGGAGGCTTGTCAGTGTCGCGCGACTTGGATACGCGAAAACCTGATGAAGATCAAGGAAGTGACTCCAAATGGTGGTAAATAGTAGCAAATAACAACTTAACCGCTACACCGGGGTGGCTATGGACAATGGCAAACCTCGGGTAGTGGTATATTTTTAAACTTAAAAGCTGATTATGAACAATACAAAATCGCTTATAGCTATGTTTCTCTTGTCATTTATGGTGCTTTCCTGTACTGATGACGACAAGGATGTGATGGACGAATCGGGCGGATCTCAGAGTTTGTTTTTTGCCGAAGAGGGCTTGATGGTTTCTACGACAGGTGGTGATGTGGTTGCTACTGTCAATTGGAGCAATACAACGTGGCGAATAGAATATGACGAGCAAGAGAATGCAGTCGTATCAAGTTTGTCGCAAAGTGCTGGAGGTAGCTTATCGGGTAGTGGACAAACTGCTGTGACGATACGATGTTTGGACAATCCCACAGGTAAAAATCGCTCACAATCAATCTATCTGGTGGCAGAGGCTAATAAAGAACGTATACCTCTATTACTTACTCAGCCGGGTGACTATCTGAACTCGTTAGCTCCCTTGAAAAGCTATGTGAATCGCACTACCGACCCTGACTTTAAGCTGGGTACTGGTGTAAATGCCGCAAATTTCTTAAAGCAAGACATCGTGTACACGTTGACTCGCTCTAATTTTGATGAAATGACAGCCGGCAATGCCATGAAGTATGGCTCGGTAGTTCAGTCGGACGGCACAATGGACTTTACGAGGGTGAAGAACTTTGTACAATTGGCCGAGCGGTCGAATATGTCGGTCTATGGACATGTGCTTTGCTGGCATGCGCAAACACGCAAGGACTATCTCTATAGCTTGATAGAACCTGAATTTATTCCCGGAGAGCATAAATCGGGTAAGTATATCATCGACTTTGAAAGCGACAATGTGGGTGTATCTTACCCGATGACCGGTAATAGTAGTGCAATTGTAGAGGCCGATCCTGATAATGAATCGGGCAGTGTGTTGCATGTAGGTAACGATGAAGTAGCTGCTCAACGCTCTTATCCAAAGTTTGAGGTAACGTTGCCTGAAGGTACGAAACTGGGAGATTACCTCACTTTATCAGTTGATTTCCGAGGGAATTGGAATAAGGGTCAAACAGGTTCCGGTATGAGATTCGGTATTAACGAGAACTCTCCATCGAAGAAATTTAATACCCCAGCCGGTTTTGGTTGTCCCGATGGAAAATGGGGCAGAGGATTAATCAAAATCAATATGTCCGATTTGAATTTGACTGAAGAACAAAAGGAATTGACCGAATTTACACTTCTTTTAGGCTCTGAAACCGGAACGGGCAATTATTACATCGACAACATCACAATGGATTGGAGTATCACTACCGGTGATCAAACTATAGTGAAGGACCCACAAGAGAAAGTGCGGATTCTGAGCGATGCGCTGGAACGTTGGATGGCAGGTATGATCGATGCCTGTGGCGGTTACGTGAAAACATGGGAACTACTGAACGAACCCATGCAGGATTGGCCTGATCCGACCCAACTGAAGACTGGCATGAAAGATGGAGTGGATGTGAATAAGGATAATACCCAAAACTCCAATTTTTATTGGCAAGACTTCCTCGGTAAAGATTATGCAGTGAAAGCTCTTGAATTTGCTCGTAAGCATGGCGGTGAAGATATCAAACTATTTGTTAATGAATATGGACTGGAGGGTATAGGTAGCAAGAAATTGCAAGGATTCTTGGATTATGTGAAATATATCGATGATACCTATGCGCAAAAGTTCCCCAATAGCCGTGGTGTGGATGGTATTGCTACGCAAATGCATGTAAGTTACTATCTAGATGCGGCCAAGCAGGTAGAGTTTGAGGCTTCGATAGAAAATATGTTCACGAAACTTGCAGCGACTGGTAAACTCGTCAAGATATCCGAATTGGATATGGGCTTAGTGGCTGAAGATGGAACTGATATTATGACTGCCGATGTTACAGAAGAGCAACATCGCAAGATGGCCGATTTCTATACGTTTATTATTAAGAAGTATTTCGAAATAATTCCTCAGCCACAACGTTATGGAATTACACAATGGTGTCAGACGGATGCGCCTGTAACATCAGGATGGCGTGGCGGACAGCCTGTTGGTATTTGGGATCTGGATTATAATCGCAAATTGATATATGAAGGATATGTCAATGGGTTGAAACAGAATTAAGAGATGCAGAGTTTTATTTTAGAATAATAATGTATGAAATATTTTTATCTATTAGGATTGATTGCGGTATTATCATTCGCCGCTTGTTCGGATAATAATGAGGAACTCAACGAGATTGTATTGGGTCATCAGAGTGCTGTATTTGTTGGTGAAAGTGTGGATGTACCATCTACAGGTGGATCGGTGAATGTAACCATTGATTGGAATAATACGGAATGGGAGATAGAATATGAATCGAACGACAATTCTTTTATTTCAAGTCTATCTGCCAATGTCGGCGGCAAAGCTATAGGCGAAGGTCAGACGATAGTCACGATTCAATGTGCTGCCAACACAACCGGTGAAAAACGTAGTCAAAGCATTAATCTGATATCTAAAGCTACAGGCAATCAGGTATCCCTCACCTTGAATCAGCTTGCCGATGGCATAGACGTGAAACTATATCGACGTCTTTATGTGTTACCTTCTGATTCGCAGGAAAAGCCTGACGGATCGTTGGAAAAACCGTTTAAAAAAATATCGGATGCTGCACTCAAAGTGGAAGCCGGTGACACGGTATTGATTGCCGGAGGGACTTATTTTGAGGAAAATATTACTCCCATTACTTCTGGTACTGCCGAAGCAATGATTGTGTTTAAACCTCTTTCGGACAATGATAAGGTGACCATCAAACATCCCGGCAAGCAGTTTACTACTGATGGAACGCCAGTGTTTAACCTCTATCAGCGCAGCTATATATGGGTTGAAGGATTCACATTTAAGAGTTATTATTATTCTGGATGGACTTTTGAAATGAAGGAAGCTAATCATTGTGTGGTTATCAATAATCATTTCGAAGACATAGGTAATGATAAGATTGTGAATACCGGCATCTCATTGATTCGTCTATACAATTCATCCGATAATGTGATTTGCAATAACTATTTTAAGGCTACATATGGCGATGGTGTTGGTATGGGACGTGAGTCCAACAACAACCTGTTGGCAAACAATACTTTTATTGAATTCAAAGGGAAGGCTCGTGGATGGGCAGGTGAAGGCTCATCGTTCACTACTAATATCACACTAGGTGACGAGATGGAATTTGACTCGAACAATCTGATTGCTTTTAATTATTCTACGAAAGGTCGTTCGTTGTTTTGGGCCGACCGTAATGGTAGTGATAATATCATTCTTCGTAATCTTGGTTATGACGCAGGGACGTTTATCTTTGACGAGTCACGCTGCAAACGTAATATCATTCAAGAAAATATAGGTTATAAAATTAATGGTCCTGCTTTCGAAACAGCTAGATATGAGACGGGGTATACCGAGGATGAACGTTTGATCAATAACATTGCATATAAAGCTAGTATAGGCTTTTTCATGTCGAAGTCATGGCGTGCTGTCGTTCGTAACAACATAGCATACCTCTGTAAGGATTATAGCTTTTCGTTTGATGAAACAGCTGCCGCATGTGGTCCGCATATCTTTGAATACAACCTTTGGGGGACTACACAGAATAACGGTAATAATTGCTTGAATTATCTGAACCAAAAGAAACCTGCAAGCTATCTTGTAGAGCAACAGGGTGGTATTAATGGACCTACGGGTGACCCTATGTTTGCCAACCCAGACAATGGCGATTTTACGTTGAAGAGTGGTAGTCCGGCTATCGGGGCCGGTAAGCTTGGCCAGGATTTAGGGGCATTCGCAGTATATCCTCCTACAAGCTATGGATGGAATGAAGAGTGGAAACTGTCGAAGGGCGTATGCGTGAGCTTCTCAAAACCTGTTACCGATTGTGTGGCATTAGGCCAGCATATCGTTTTTGTCAAACTAAGTTCTCCTTCCTCAAAGGCTATTTCTGTAAAGGTTAAGGCCGTAGCAGGTGATGCTCGTCCCTGCATTGATTACACAATGGTCGATGAAATATCTTTTGCTCCGGGTGAAGTGAGTAAAGCAATACTTGTTAATGTTGTGGATAATGGCTTTGATGATAATCAATTGCTATGTCTACAGATAACACAGGTGAATGGCGCACAGATCGGTCCCCGTAATATTCATGCTATTCGCATTGAACGTTAGTAATTTTAAATTCAAGTTTCGCAAGTTCTTGTGTAATCTTCTTGGCTCAATGAATTAATGATGTTACAAAGGGCTTACGGAACTTGAATTATATTATATGACTTGGTTTTTTTTAGAAACTCTAAAAAGAGAATAGAATGAAAAAAATATTCGTTTTATTGATGGTCTTCTGCATGCAGATGGCCTATCAAAGTGCACAAGCGCAATCTAATCAAAAATATTGGAAATATGCTCCCCGACCAGTGCTGGGCTGGAACTCGTGGGACATTTTCGGTACTACCGTCACCGAGCAGCAAGCCAAGGAACAGGCTGACGCCATGGCTCGGTACTTGCTGCCCAGTGGCTATAAGTATTTTACAGTTGATATCCAGTGGTATGAACCCAATTCAAAGGGACATTCATATAAAAAAGGTGCCAAGCTCACTATGGATGAATATGGACGCCTCACACCCGGGTTAAAGAAATTCCCCTCGGCAGCGGGTGGCAAGGGCTTCAAGCCGCTGGCCGATTATGTACACAGTAAAGGCCTGAAGTTCGGTATCCACATCATGCGCGGTATTCCCAAACAAGCTGTAGAACAGAACACTCCTGTATTGGGAACTAACGTCAAGGCACAGGACATTGCCATTACTAAGTCTATCTGCCATTGGAACCCTGATATGTATGGAGTGGATGCTACCAAACCTGAAGGACAGGCCTACTATCAGTCTATCATCCAGATGTACGCCGATTGGGGAGTGGACTTCATTAAGGTGGATGATATTTCTCGTCCGTACAGTGAGATTCAGCAGGCTGAGATAGAAGCCATTCGCAAGGCCATCGACAAAACAGGTCGTGAGATTGTGTTGAGCCTTTCTCCCGGCGCTACGCCTGTGAAAATGGGTAGTCATGTGATGAACCATGCAAATCAATGGCGCATTACTGACGACTTCTGGGACAAATGGGACCATCTCTATGCCATGTTTGAGCGCCTTGATGTGTGGACTCCTTATCGTGGCGAGGGGCATTTTCCTGATGCGGACATGTTGCCCATTGGCTATGTGAGCTTTGGTCGTACCACCCGCTTCACTCCTAATGAACAATACACCTTGATGAGCCTTTGGACTATCGGTCGTTCTCCATTGATTTTTGGTGGTGATATGACTCGTCTTGATGACTTCACTAAGGAGTTGCTTACTAACCCCGAGATGCTAAAGGTCAACCAGCAGAGCACCAACAACCGCCAATTCTCTCGTGAGAATAACCTCATTGTGTGGGTGGCTGACATTCCGGGTAGTAAGGACAAGTATGTAGCTTTCTTCAATGCGCAAGGCAAGGAATCGAGTGACGCTATCGTATCTGAAATAAGCATCGACCTCACCCAACTGGGCTTTAAGAAGAAGGTGAAAGTGCGCGACCTTTGGCAACACAAAGATCTTGGCAAGTTCAAGGGTAGCTTTAGCCAAAAAATCAAACGACATGGCGCAGGGCTGTACCGTATTATCTATTAAGCAACTTGTGTATTATATCTATATAGCCCTTTTCGTCTTTCTAATCTAAACATAATAGTTATGCATTATCAATTGAATATGATTTGGTACCTCTTGTGTTATTTTTTTGTTTGTTCTTCTGTAGAGGCACAGCCTACTACTTCTATTGGTCAAACAAATGATAAGCTGATACCCATTCTTCGGGGCGATTACGCAGATCCTTCGATTATGCGGGATGGTAATGATTACTATATGACGCATTCTTCGTTTGATTATCTACCCGGCTTGACTGTACTTCATTCTACAGATTTGCTTCACTGGACTCCAGTCAGCTATGCGTTGAAAGAGCGTTTGGGTTCTGTTTGGGCTCCGGATATTACAAAGTGTGGTGATAAATATTATATATATTTTACTGTAGCTGGTCAGCCGAGTGGGGGTAATTATGTAGTCTGGGCTAATTCACCCTTTGGACCTTGGAGTAATCCTATTAATCTCCATGTGAAACACATCGATCCTGGTCATGCGGTTGATAAAGAAGGTAAGCGCTGGCTATTCCTAAGCGGTGGGCATCGAGTTAAGTTAAGAGATGATGGCTTAGCTATAGATGGACCCGTTGAAAAGGTATACGAAGGTTGGACTTTTCCTGAGGATTGGGTGGTGACTGGCTTTGGATTAGAAGCTCCTAAGGTAAGGCGCATTGGTGACTATTACTATTTGATGTGTGCACAGGGAGGTACCATGGGACCGCCTACAGCTCATATGTCCGTGTTGGCTCGATCTAAATCCATCAATGGTCCATGGGAAAATTCACCTTATAACCCAGTAGTACATACTTGGAACTATGAGGAGAAGTGGTGGAACAAGGGGCATGGTTCACTCATAGATACTCCGCAAGGTGAATGGTATATAGTTTATCATGCTTATGAAAAAGACTATGTCAATCTAGGACGTCAAACTTTAATAGAACCTTTAGAAATGACTTCAGATGGATGGCTGAGGCTGAAAAAAGGAAAATGTTCCATTGGTAAAGCGATGAAGCAACTGGAGCGTATGCCACTCAAGGATTATAGTATGTATCAGCATCTATCAGAGTTTAGGGTTGGAAAAGAATGGCGTTTTTACCAAGATTATGATGCTAGTCGCTATTCGAATTATGGTGAATCTGTTACTATCAAGGGCAAAGGAGATAGTCCTTATCATTCTTCGCCTTTGCTTTTTGTGGCTGGTTGTCACTCTTATGAATTAGAGGTAGAGATAGAATTAAGTGGGAAAGCCATTGCAGGATTGGTCGTTTGGTACAATAACCAATATATGGTAGGCTCTGGTATTAGTCAAACTAAGCGCTATTCTTATCGTCGTACAGTTGCTACAGGTCGCGGCTTACATCCTGCTACCCGACGCGTATGGCTTGGGCTAAAAAATGACCGGAACTCCATCTCAGGCAGTTATAGCCTTGATGGCAAGACTTGGAAGCGAGATGCTTGGGGAATGGAAGTTTCTGGTTTTGATAACAATACGCTGGGTGGCTTTATGAGTGTCTTACCAGGCATTTTTGTTTGTGGTGAAGGTGAAGCTACCTTTAGGCATTTTAAATTTATGCCTATTAATAATTAATCTATCTTCCTAAAAATAAAATCAATAAATCATGAACAGAAAACAGTTATTACTATTGTGTGCTCTTTGGATGTCAATTGCTTTTCCTGTCTTAGCTATCGACCACCCAGGTATCACTACAAATACGCTGCGTAGCGGAGCCTTTACGCTGTTGCAAGATGCTAAACCTACGCCCATTCTCATGGATGCGGCCGATCAGAAAGGTATCAACATTGCCGTGACTAATCTGGCTGAGGATTTCCGTCGTGTTAGCGGTACTCAAGCTGAAGTGCTTTCTACACCTCGCACGAATCGTTTTATCTTGGTAGGTAGCTTAGAGAGTAAGTATATTCAGCAACTTGTTAAGAACGACAAGCTCGATGTCAAGATGCTACAGGGTAAAAATGAACAGTATCTCATTACCTGTGTCAAGCAGCCCTTTGAAGATGTTGAAGAAGCTTTGGTTATAGTGGGGAGTGACCGTCGTGGCACCATTTATGGAACCTATGAATTGTCGGAACAGATTGGTGTATCACCTTGGTATTGGTGGGCCGATGTACCTGTGGTGAAACAGCAGAATCTCGCCATCGAGCGTGGCAACTATACCGCTGGCGAACCTGCCGTGAAATACCGTGGTCTCTTCTTTAACGATGAGGCTCCTTGCCTCACCAACTGGGTGAAGCAAGCCTTTGGCACCAACTACGGTGGCCATGAGTTCTATGCCAAATGCTTTGAGCTCATCCGTGTTTGAAAAGATTGTAGTGGATTACGGTGGTTACAAGCCTGCCTACCTCTTTGGCGATGAGTCACCTTATAGTCGTTCTGTTACCGACTATTAAATGAAAGCCGTGACATATTGTTTTTATAAGCATTAAATTACTGATAACTATGAACAGAATAGGGCTTCCACTTTTTACGCTTCTCTTCATGCTCTGTATACCACTTGGCGCGCAACAGGTTTTACGGGATGCTATATTCTACTATCTTGGACAAGAGATGGTTGGTTTTCCGCAAGAGAAAATGAGCATTCATACTGACCGCCCTTCTTACTTGGCAGGTGAGCGTATTTGGTTTAGAACCCATCTGGTAGATGCGCTACAGATGAAGCAAGCTAATGCGAGTCGTTATGTGTATGTAGAGTTGATTGACCCTGCCGCACAACTCGTGAAGCGTATCAAGTTGAGGCCCGATTCTTTGGGTTATTTCCATGGTTATTTTGATGTTCAAGAAGAACTGCCTGAAGGGTATTATACCCTTCGGGCTTACACGCAATTTATGCGTAATGTAGGAACGGATTATTTCGCTCATAAACAGGTGCTTATCTCTACGCCGGCTACGCAAGATCTTACTCCTCATGTCCGGCTGATAGAACAAGGTAGCAGTGTGGCTACTGTCATTCATTTTAGTTCTGTAGGATATGCAGATACGTTAGTTCCACAGGAAGCTACTATCTTTCCGAAAGGTACGCTTGAGGAGGATGGCATTCGCTTAAAGTTTCGTGACGGTGTGGCAAAATTTGCTTTCCGTAAGTGGGAGGTGAATGAACAACGTACTTTTCTGCTTCAAACGGTATATAATAACAAGGTAGCCAGTCGCTTCCTGTCTCTTCCTACAGATACCACTCGTTTTGCTGTCAGCTTTTTCCCCGAAGGAGGTTCTGCTATCGTGGGTTGTAATCAGCGTATTGCCTTCAAGGCTTTGGCGGCTGATGGATTGTCTATAGAGGTGAAAGGTGAAGTGGTGGATGATCTTGGTCAAAAATGTGCTTTGTTACAATCGGTACATTTGGGTATGGGGTCTTTTGTACTTAATTACCAAGCCGGACGCAAATATTATGCGCACTGTTTGGCTAAGAATGGGGCGAAACAGACCTTTGAATTGCCTCAGCCAAAGGAAGACGCTGTCGGACTGGCTGCTCGTTGGACTGGCGATTTTTTGCGGTTGTCTTTATTACAGCCTGCTGCTGAATCTAGGCAACGTCCGTTGACTCTGGTAGCGCAGCTCAGAGGGCTGGTTTTATATGCAAACCCTTGGGATTATAACCAGCCAAAAATTACATTCGAGCGTAGTTTCTTTCCTGCCGGTATCACGCATTTGATGCTGATTGATGATAAAAAGAACATAGTCAGTGAACGACTGGTCTTTAATATGCGTGCTGATGTGAAGGCTGACCTCACTGCTGCAACAGACAAGCCTGCTTATGAGCCTCGACAAAAAGTGAATTTAGCACTTACGTTGAAAGATGCGTTAGGACATCCGTTGAAAGGTAACTTTTCTTTGTCCGTGGTGGATGGCCATGATGTGAAGCCTGACTCAACGCAGAACATCCTTTCCGATTTGTTGCTGACTTCTGATTTACGTGGTTATATCGAGCAACCTCTTTCTTATTTTCAAGGGAATAAATTACAGTCACATCAGTTGGATTTACTCATGATGACTCAAGGTTGGAGAAGATATAATATCCCTGAAGTGGTGAAAGGAAATGTTACGGAAAAACTATCCTATCCGCTTGAAACCAGCGATGTGGTGAAGGGTAGGGTAGAAGGCTTTCTCAAAGGACTGAAAGATGCTAATCTGACACTCTTGGCCATCCGAGATTCATTGTTGGGTACTCATGTAGCAATCCCGGATAAGGATGGTTATTTCAGTTTCGACCAAATGGAATATCCGGAACGTACCAAATACATCATTCAAGCACTTAAATCCAAACGAGGAAGTGCAGGTGTTTTCTTGACACTTGATTCTGTCATTTCTCCTGCACAACCGCAATTGAAACTATTACAGCCACGTACACCTCTGCTTGCCGAGCGTAATTATGTGATGAAAATGGATCAAAAATATACGTTGGAGAATGGAATGCGTGTGTATAACTTGGGTGAAATATTGGTCACGGCCCGTCGTAAAAGTAATACAGCTGGTGACTCTCCCTATTATTCGGCCAATGTGTCCAGAGTCATTTCACGGAAAGACATAGAAAAAGGAAACTTCAGTTCTGTGCTTGATATGGTTCGTCTGTTGCCGGGTGTGGCGGTGATAGGTTCGGAAGTAACCTATCGCGGACAGCCTACATTGGTAATATTGGATAATATGCCTGAGGAGAATTTTGATTATGAACGGTTGATACCTGATGATGTGGGTGACTTGTTTTTTGCTCCCCCTACCACGGTGGGACCTGTCTTTGGCGGTCGGGGTGCCAATGGAGCCATTGTTATCAATACCCGTAGAGGTTTTGTAGAAAAAAATACGGTGAATAATAATATGGCTATAGTGCGCCCCATCGGCTATCAGCAGTCTGTAGAGTTTTACTCTCCGGTCTATGATACTCCCGAAAAACTCAAATCAACCAAGCCCGATTTGCGCTCTACTATCTATTGGAATCCGGCTGTAACAACAGACGAACATGGCGAGGCGCATATATCTTTCTATACGGCTGATTCTTCTTCACGGTATCGTCTGGCGGTGGAAGGTGTTAGTGCTATAGGAGCGATTATCTGTAGTGAACAAGATTTATTTTGAACAATCTATAATTTATTATTAAATCCAATGAGAAGAATAAATGCGATATTTGTAGTATTGATTACATGGTTCTTGACAGTTCCCATGTGTGTAGTGGCTCAGAATGCAAATCCTTATCTGCCCCTGTGGGAGCATTTGCCTGATGGAGAGCCTCATGTCTTTGAAGATCCCGATCAACCCGGTAAATATCGGGTATATATCATAGGGTCTCATGATGTAAGATTTACGGGTTATTGTGGTGCTGATATCCATGCGTGGTCTGCTGCCGTGGATGATTTGACGAATTGGCGTGATGAAGGTCCTATTTTTACGTATAAAGTTGATGGTAAATGGGATGTGATGTTTGCCCCTGACCTTGTGGAAGTGAAACGCAAGGATGGAATTAAGGAATATTACCTGTATCCACATAGTTGTGGTCGTGGGCGTGTGGCGATGGTGGCCAAAGGAAGTCGTCCTGATGGTCCTTTTACGCCCATTAACCTGACGGCTGACGGAACACGTACTACTGAAGGTAGCGTGATTGGATTTGACCCATCGGTGTATGTGGAGTATGTGACTGATCCCAAGGATCCTGATTATGAGGTTGGATTCAGGGCTTACGCCTATTGGGGCTTTCAAAAATCATCGGTAGCTGAGCTTGACCAAAACACCATGTGTACAGTTCGTCCTGGTACGGAGGTAGTGAAATCATTGATTCCTGCCAGTACCCGTTATGGCGAGTTGCGTAGAGAATCTGACAAGGAATCTCCTTATATTTATCAGGGGGAAGACTTGGGGCGATTCAATTTCTTCGAGGCTTCCTCTATCCGTAAGGTGGGCAATAAGTATTTGATGATATACAGTGGTTATTCAGGTCCTGATTATGGCTTGGGTAGTACCAACTCATCGCTCCGCTATGCTTATGGTGATACTCCGCTGGGACCATGGAGGGCTGGTGGCGTGCTGGTGGATTCTCGCGCACCGGTATTGAACAAAGAGGGTAATGCTCTGCAGACAACCAATGCCGGGCACAATACGCATGGCAGCATTGAACAGATTAATGGGCAATGGTATGTGTTTTATCATCGTCCTCCTCGTGGTTTTGGTAACGCGCGTCAGAGTATGGTGGCTCCCATCAACATAGAATGTGATAAGCGTTCGGGGGCTGATGGTGGAAAAGTGGTGATTACGGCTTTTGATCCATATGCTAAAAATAAGGAGTGGAGTGCAATGGCCAGCAATGGTGATTCCTATCGAGGAGCCGAGGTGACCTCTGAGGGCTTTAATATCTTTGGTCTGGACCCTTACCAATTTTATTCAGCCGGATATGCTTGCTATTTGAGTAATGGGCAAACCATGCAAGACTCTTGGGATATTTGGGATAACCATGCTCCTTGTACCAACGTGAAACATGGTGATGTCATTGGTTATAAGTATTTTGGATTTGGTGGGCTCAAAAAAGATAAATTGGGACTCAAGGCTTTTGCGGGTACTCGCAAAGGAAATCAGACTAAGCTCAGTATCTTCTTGGCTCCTTTGGTGAAGGATGGCTTCAAGGTGAGTGTGTGGATAGATGGTCCTTGGGACAACGCTGCATGGAAAGGACGCAAACTGGGTGAGATAGAGGTGCCTGCCGGTTCTGCCTCTTCTATACAAGAGTTTACATTGGATGTCTCTTCTTATGTGGATGGTTTGAAGGGCAAGCATGCTATCTATTTGGTGGCTGAAGGGAAACCTCATACAGCACTTTATGATTTCATCGGTCTAGGGTTTGGCAGTAAATATCAGAAACTGATTCGCCACATCGCTCCTGAAGTACAAATCTATGTGGATGGTAAAGCGGCTGAAATGCCGAAGTATCCAGTGCGTTCAACGGCTGAAAATGGTATTACTGGGTATAATCATTATTTGGTGCAAGTTGATGCAACGGACACTTCTCGAAATCCGGTAATTACAGCGAAAGCTACATCACCCGAGGTGAGCATAAAGATAACTCAGCCCTCTGCTTCTAAGGATGGCATGGTAGAATGCTGCTATAAGGGTGTGGTGAAGTACTTCGCAGTGAGAAGTAAATAGTTATCAAAAACTATAAAAAGAATGATACGCAGGAAAGTTTTCTTATTGACCGCCATCGCTATGATGGCTATAGCGAGCGGAAGTGTGTATGCCCAGAGCGGATTGGAAGCTGTAGGCCCTGTTCCCAACACCATGCAATTGGAGTGGCAGCGGATGGAGCAGTATGCCTTCATCCATTTCTCGATAAACACTTATACCGACCAGGAGTGGGGTGACGGAAGTAACGATCCGAAACTCTTTAACCCCACGGAGTTAGATTGCCGACAGTGGGCGCGGGTATGCAAGGAGTCGGGGCTGAAGGGGGTGATACTTACGGCGAAACATCACGACGGATTCTGCCTGTGGCCTACTCAACTGACAGAATATTGTATCCGCAACACCCCGTATAAAGACGGAAAAGGCGACATCGTTCGCGAACTATCGGATGCCTGCAAGAAGTACGGCATTAAATTCGCAGTTTATCTTTCTCCCTGGGATAGGCATCAAGCCAACTACGGTTCTCCCGAATACGTAGAATACTTCTATAAACAACTCAACGAGTTATTAACCAACTATGGTGATGTTTTTGAAATCTGGTTTGACGGTGCCAATGGCGGAGACGGCTGGTATGGCGGAGCAAAAGACAGCCGTACTATCGACCGCAAAACTTATTACGATGATCCGCGAGCCTATAAGTTGATCGACGAGTTGCAACCACAGGCTGTTATCTTCTCGGATGGAGGTCCGGGCTGCCGTTGGGTAGGTAACGAAAACGGATTTGCAGGAGCTACCAACTGGTCTTTTCTCCGTGCCGGAGAAGTTTATCCGGGCTACGCCAAATATCGTGAATTGCAATATGGCCATGCCGACGGCAACCAATGGGTAG
>OGJL01000266.1_pt1 | contig 28120 bp, 23 predicted proteins | sample 1572291 | NCBI WGS metagenome assembly OGJL01 (sample SAMEA2582082, study PRJEB24529) | metagenome | biome: Human gut stool | place: China | collected 2011
TTTTATTCCGCATTGCGAAGCTATATGCGTATCCCCACTAAATTTCTACTGACCCTAGATAGTCTTCAACATCTGAACGAGGTTGTTGTGACGGCGCGTGCCGTACAGAAAGAGATTTTTCCGGTACAAGAGTTATCGGGCAGGCAGCTTCATCAGCTCAGTTCGCACAACGTGGCCGACGCATTGCGCTATTTTTCCGGCATACAGATCAAGGACTACGGAGGAGTAGGGGGGACTGAAAACGGTGAATATCCGGAGTATGGGAACCAACCATGTAGGTGTGTTCTACGACGGCATCGAGCTGGGAAACGCACAAAACGGTACGGTCGATCTGGGAAGATTCTCGCTCGACAACATGGAGTCTGTCACGCTGTACAACGGGCAAAAGAGTGCCATCTTCCAGCCGGCAAAGGATTTCGGCTCGTCGGGTTCCATCTATTTACAGACACGGACGCCTCAGTTCGAAGAAGGAAAGAAGTATAACGTAAAGGCTTCGTTCAAGACAGGTTCGTTTGGTGTGGCAAATCCATCCATACTATGGGAGCAAAAGCTTGGAGAACAGATAAGCAGTTCGTTCAGTGCCGAGTATCTTCACTCGTCGGGCAAGTACAAGTTTACTTACCGCATGCAGGAGGGATATGATACGACAGCGGTACGGCAGAACGGTGATCTGAATGCTTTGCGCGTGGAAGGAGGGCTGTTCGGACGAATTAATCAGGGATACTGGAAAGCGAAAGCTTATCTGTACAACTCGGAACGGGGATATCCGGGAGCTATCGTCCGCAACAAGTTCTCGCACGAGGACCGCCAGTGGGATACGAATTTCTTTACTCAGGGTACATTCAAGAAGGACTTTACACAGTGGTACAGCCTGCTTGCCAATGCAAAATATGCATACGACTACCTGCATTACCAGGCCGATCCTAACAAAGACGAGTCGCTGATGTATGTCAACAATCATTATTACCAGCAGGAAGTGTACACATCGGTAGCCAACCGCTTTAATCTGTTTCCGTGGTGGGAGGCAAGCTTTTCGGCAGATTATCAGTTCAATCTGCTGAATGCCGACTTGCGTGACTTTGTGTATCCGCGCCGGCATACACTGCTGGCGTCCATCGCTACGGCCTTGCGCTTCAAGCAAGTAGAACTTCAGGCCAGTCTGCTCGAAACGTACGTACACGATACGAGTTCGGGGACACCTGCTCCCGACAAGCAGAAGCTTACTCCTTCATTTTTCGTATCGTGGCGGCCTTTCCCGCAAAGCGGACTCAATCTGAGAGGTTTTTATAAACGTATCTTCCGGATGCCTACGCTGAACGACCTGTATTATACGTTTGTAGGAAATATCAATCTGGAACCGGAGTTTCACTACGCAGTACGACTTAGGATTTACGTACAGCCGTACTTTCAACGGTACGTGGCTACGCTCGCTGGAAGTCCAGACGGACGTATATTACAATGAGGTGGAGAATAAAATCGTAGCCACTCCTACATCAAATTTCTTCCGCTGGACGATGGTCAATCTGGGAAATGTGGAAATCAGAGGGGTAGATGTTGCGCTTCAGACCGGCTGGAAGATCGGACGTGAGCTGACGGTAAGCAACCGGATCAATTATACCTACCAGCGGGCACAGGACTTTACCGACCCTAAAAGTGAGTTTTACGGAGGGCAGATTCCGTATATCCCCTGGCACAGCGGTTCGGCTGTGGTAAACCTGCAATGGCGCTCATGGGAAGCCAGCTACAGCTTTATCTATACCGGAGAGCGTTATTCTTCGCAGGCGAATATTCCTTATAACTATCAGTTGCCGTGGTACACCAGCGACTTCTCGGTTTCCAAAGGACTGAAGGTATGGAAGGGTGACCTGAAACTGACGCTGGAAGTAAACAACTTATTGAATCAGCAATATGAGGTAGTGACCTGCTATCCGATGCCCGGAACCAACTTCAAGCTGATTGCCCAATATAACTTTTAATCATTCGGACCATGAACAACTATCGTTTTTACCTGACCGTTTGCCTGATTTTATGCTTCCTGAGCGGATGCCGTCAGGAACTTCCGATGATTCGTTCGGAAGTGGAATATGTCACCATGCCTTCGGACCCGCAGTCTGTAGAAGGATTCTTTCTTGTCAACGAAGGGAATATGGGAAGCAACAAGTGTACAATCGATCATTTTGACGCACGTACAGGAAGTTATTTCCGCAATATTTATCCGGAACGGAACCCTGATGTGGTGAAGGAGCTTGGGGATGTGGGCAACGATATCGGCATTTACGGCAACCGGCTGTATGTCGTAGTGAACTGTTCCAACTTTGTGGAGGTGATGAATGTGCACACGGCAGAGCATATCGGCAGCGTGACTATTCCTAACTGCCGCTACATTGTTTTCAACGGCGACAAGGCATATGTCAGTTCGTATGCCGGTCCGGTACAGATAGATCCGAACGCACGCCCGGGAAAAGTAGTGGAAATAGACCTCGAAACACTTCAGATTACACGGGAAGTAGTGGTTGGCTATCAACCGGAAGAGATGGTTATCAACAACGGACGGCTGTATGTGGCAAATTCCGGTGGATATCGTTTCCCCAATTACGACCGTACGGTTTCGGTAGTCGATCTACAATCGTTTCAGGTAGTCAACACGATTGATGTGGCTATCAATCTGCACCGAATGGAAATAGACAAGCAGGGACGGATTTATGTCAGCTCACGCGGAGATTATTACGGTGTAGGATCTGACATCTATGTCATCGACTCTCATACGGAAAAAGTAACCGGCAAGCTGGGTATCGCCGCAAGCGAAATGTGCATGGACGATAACCGGCTGTACACCATCAGCACCGAATGGAACTACAACACAGGGAAGAACCAGATTTCGTATGCTGTCTACGATACGGAAAAACAGGAAATCGTATCACGCAGCTTCATAACTGACGGAACGGAAAAGGAAATCACATTGCCCTACGGACTTGCCGTCAATCCGGAAACCAAGGAAATATATGTATGCGATGCCACAAACTATGTCACTCCGGGATATCTCTACTGTTTTTCGCCGGCAGGCAAGTCCAGTGGAAAGTCCGTACCGGCGACATTCCTGCACACATCGCTTTTTCGACAGAAAAGTTCTATTAATCAATAAATAACTTCAACGTTTTTAAAAATGAAAAAATTCACATTACAATCCATGTGGGCGATAAGCTTCTCGCTTATCATGTTTTCCGGAGTTTTTACATCTTGTAGTAATACAGATGATCCGGAAACTCCACCGACAACAGGTGAAAAATCACCTTACATAACCCGTGTACTCGATTTCCGTCCGGCTGTCGGACAGTTTGTCAACCAGCTTCCTGAATACAAGGAAGGAGATACTCAGGAGGATATGAACCGTAAAGTCCTCGAAGCTATCGGAAATAACAAGATGGGTATGGTTTCACTGGGAGGCTTCGGCGGATATATCGTTGTAGGATTCGACCATACCATTGAAAACAAGTCCGGTTTATGCGACTTCCGTGTATTGGGAAACGCGTTTTATGCCAACGGAGCATCGGATTATGGAAGTAGTGAACCCGGAGTCATCCAGGTATGCTATGATGCAAACGGAAACGGACTTCCCGACGACGGATGGTACGAAATTGCCGGAAGTTCTTACCCTGACGGAAAAGAAACCTGGATTGATCTGGCAACTCAGGCAGGAAACGATACCCAGACGATACTGGATTATGAAATAACTTACTACCGTCCGTCAGCAGAACCCGGAGCTCCTACCGAGCAGTATATCCGCTGGGAAGATAATCAGGGGGGAAGTGGCTACAAGGCTATGAACGCTACTCACTTGCAGTCTTATTTTCCACAATGGATAAAAGAAGACAAGATTACGTTTGCCGGAACACGTCTTCCTCAAAACGGAATAGACCAGAGTGGAAAAGGTACGTACTTCGCTCTTTACCGCTTTGGTTACGGCTATGCGGACAATGAACTGAACGACAAGGATGCATCGGCTATTGACATCGACTGGGCGGTAGACTCGAAAGGACAGCCGGCAAACCTTCCGGGAGTTGACTTCATCCGCATACATACAGGAGTGAATCAGGAAAACGGATGGCTGGGCGAATGTTCGACTGAAATCATGGGAGTAACAGACCTGCACCTGACCAATGTAAGCATAAAAAGCCAGACTATAAAGAATTAATAATCAACCTACTAAAAACTTTTGAAAAATGAAAAGAACTAAATTTATGAAGACCAATATCTTATTCGGGATATTGCTGCTGACTCTATGTCTTTTTACCGGCAGTTGTAGTAATGATGACAAAGCAGTCATCGAGCCGGCTCCGGAATTTGAACTGGTAACAGAAATCAGCGAAACAGAACCTCTGTTTATCGTACCCGATCAAACCTTCAAATTAGAGTATACGGCAAAAAACATCAAGTCTATCGCTACCAATACGCTGCCAGAAGGATGGACTGCGGAGGTAAAGGAAAGCGAAAACAGCATCAATATAAAAGCTACTTCTGAAGCTGCATCGAAAGCAACTCTTATCATTACCGCAACCAATGCAAGCGCACAAGAAGTATCGAAGGAAATAACTCTCCAATGCTTGAATTTCTTCGATGACACAAAAGGTACATTCATTCTGAATGAAGGTAACATGACAACCGAAAATGGCTCACTGACCTACATTACTGCGGATGGATATGTTTTCGACGATGCTTATAAGACAGTCAACGGCACAGAACTGGGTAATGTAGCTCAAGACATGGCTTTCTGTGACGGCAAAATTTATATAATCACTCAAAACGGTGACGAAAATGCCGTAGGTACAAAACTCGAAAACGACGGTATGCTTATTGTCGTAAATGCCAAGACACTTAAAAAGGAAATGGCTTTCAGCAGAAGTGATCTTTCTACTCTCGACTGGCCTACACATATTGCCGCACTAGATGCGGAACATGTATACATCCGCGACAATAAAGGAGTTTACCGCCTTAACACAAACACGAAAGAACTAACTTTCGTCAGCGGAACCGACAATGCTCCCAAAAGTCGTTTTGTAACAATGAACGGTAAAGTATACACATACAAAGCAGGTACGTTAAACGGTATTATAGAAATTTCTCCGGAAAACGACAATGCGACCAAAATAAATTTCCCATATAGAGTAGAGATCTCCATCAATGAAGTTTTGGGCATCCAGGCTGCCGAAAACGGAGATATCTGGGTAATGTCTTTTGGATTCGGAAAATCGGCCATGAACAAATTCAATGTTGAAAGCAAAAAAATAATACAGCGCCAGATCAATGTAAAACCGAGTGTAGGAAGCTCTGGAGTAGCATTTGCAAGTTATGACAACAACATTTATTATGCAGATGGCACAACAATTTACCGCCTTAAATTCGATGAAGACGAATCACTTAATGCAGCATCAGGTCTTGATGCAGAAGAAACTTTAACCGACTTGTCTGCCATCGACAACAATGCAGGATTGCTTTATAATGGACTGGGAGTTCATCCTGTAACAGGAAATGTATATATCAACACGATCAAATCGTTTGCCCAGTATACTCAGAATACAATCTGGTCTTTCGATTTTAACAATAGCGCAGAAAATCCTGCTGCCAAATATGAGAACTATACGAACTTCCCTGCCGGATTCTTTTTTGCACCCGGCAAATAAAAACAGTAAACTTAAAAACATTGAATCATGAAACTCTTGAATAACCTCATCGTTCCGGCATTTTGCGGACTGCTGATTTTCTCAGGATCTCGGACAACCCGGAAGATCCGGGTACACAACCACCTTCGACCAATCCCGAACCTCCTGCATATCTGGGAGGATATGCTGATCCTGACGGAGTACTGATTCTCAATCAGGGAGCTGCAATAGAAAACAGTTCACTGACTTACATTACTCCCGAAGGAAATATCGAACAGAACGTATATCAGAAAGTCAACGGATCGGCTTTCGGTCATGGGGGACAAGACCTCTATATGCATAACGGGAAACTTTATATTCTCAGCACCAATAAGGATGTATATCAGAAACACGAAGGTGACGGCACACTGGTAATAGCCGATGCCGTGACACTGAAACGGGAGAAAGTATTTAAATTCGACGAACTAAAATACCCTCGTCCAGAAGGTTCATTAGACGAAAATGAATTTCTTCCACTAGTTACTCCACTAAGAAATATTGTAGTCATCGACGAAAAAAACATATTTTTCTCAGACCAGAAAGCACTTTTCCGATTTGACAGTACGACCGGAGAACTAAATATAGTAGAAGATTCCTACCATTTCGGTAATCAGGGAAATACAATTGAAGCTGTTGCCGGCACTCAAGGTATGGTTGTCATTGGCGACTATATATATACCGGTGGAGGAGGATTCTGGGCCAGTACAAGACTGCTGGAGTTTAAAAAAGGAGAAAACAAGGCAACCCGTATCTTGCCAGATCTCAAAGGAGAATTCATCAGTGGTGTATGCCAGACAGGAAAGCGTGAAATCATGATTGCCACATGCGGACGTTCGGAATCTACTAAGAGCTATTTTATATTTGTAAATCTTGATACCTGGGAAATCGTAAAGGAAAAACAAGTTTCGGCCGACATATCAGCCGAGTTCTTCGATACTCCGGGCATTGCTCTTGCGGGAGATTATGTTTATTTCTGTGCCGGAAAAACCAGCGTCAGCCGCATTTCACTCAAGACATGGAAAGTGGAGGAAAATATCATAGACCTGACAAAGGATGCTCCGAATGCCAAATATTTAAACTGCAATGCTATAGCCGATCCGATAAAGAAGTATCTTTATGTTGCCATTTCGGATGAATATTATGAAACAACTATTTCAAACGGAAACCTGCTGGTATACGACTGTAGCGGAGAAACTCCTGTACTAGTAAAAAACATCGAAAACAAGACAAGCTATCCTGTCGGAATTTATCCGATGTCGAAATTCTATAAATAACGGCTGAATAGAACCTAAGACACAGCTTATATTCACCACAGATTGATTCTGCTATTAATGAAGTACTCAATCTGTGGTGATTTTTCTTTTTATATATCATGATGCAGTTTTAAATTATTCCATTCCTAGATTTCCTGACAAAGTATAGTTTTAAAAAAGCAATTCTCAGATTATAAAACAAAAAAGAGTTCCGAATAAATTCGGAACTCTTTCGCGGTGCGTACGGGACTCGAACCCGTGACCCCATGCGTGACAGGCATGTATTCTAACCAACTGAACTAACGCACCATTAAGTTTTTTTGTCGCTTTCTCTCTCAATTGCGGTTGCAAAGGTACGACTTTTTTTGAAATCTCCAAACATTCTGCATAACTTTTTTCAAATTTTCTTCATTTTTCTGTGATTTTCCTCCTTAACATACCATTTCATAGCCTCAAACCGCCTCCTTTTTTTATTCTTCTCGATCTTTTCACCAAAACATGCTGAAATCTTAAGCAAAATTCGTACAAAATATTTCTGAAGTTGTACAAAGTATCTCAGGATATTGTACAAAACTTTTCAAAATTTGTACAAAAAAAGGAGGAAACTTCAGCATCTTTTTACGAAAAGAAAAGGCTGCTGTCCGAAGACAACAGCCTTTACAATTTAGAATTTCAAATATGACTAACTTTTTTATTTGATACGCTTGTATCCATATACAGCCAGGTCACCCAGTTCTTCTTCGATACGCAACAACTGATTGTATTTTGCCATACGGTCTGAACGGCTCAATGAACCGGTTTTAATCTGACCACTGTTGGTAGCAACAGCTATATCGGCAATCGTAGCATCTTCAGTTTCTCCTGAGCGATGAGAGGTAACCGTAGTATATCCATGACGATGAGCCATTTCGATTGCATCCAGTGTTTCACTGAGTGAGCCGATCTGATTTACTTTAATAAGGATGGAATTGGCACATCCCAGCTCAATACCTTTCGAAAGGAATTCTACATTTGTAACGAACAGGTCATCGCCTACCAGCTGGCAGCGTCCACCGATACGTTCGGTAAGTTTTTTCCATCCCTCCCAGTCGTTTTCACTCATACCATCTTCGATGGAGTCGATAGGATATTTGTTGATAAGTTCTTCCAGATAGGCAATCTGTTCTTCTGATGTACGCTTCTTGCCCTTTTCACCTTCAAAAATTGTATAATCGTACAGTCCATCTCTATAAAACTCGGATGAAGCACAGTCCATACCGATCATCACATCTTTGCCCGGTTCGTAACCTGTCTGCCGGATAGCTGCAAGAATAGATTCCAGCGCATCTTCTGTTCCATTCAGTGCAGGAGCAAAACCTCCTTCATCACCTACAGCAGTGCTCAGACCTCTATCATGCAATACTTTCTTCAAAGCATGGAAAACTTCAGCCCCCATACGAAGACCTTCGCGGAAAGAAGGTGCTCCCACCGGACGGATCATAAATTCCTGAAAGGCAATAGGCGCATCACTGTGTGAACCTCCGTTGATAATATTCATCATCGGAACAGGCATTACAAATGTATTTACTCCACCTATATAACGGTATAAAGGTATATCCAGATAGTTTGCCGCAGCCTTTGCCACTGCAAGAGAAACTCCTAAAATAGCATTTGCACCTAAATTCGACTTGGTTGACGTGCCATCCAGCTCAAGCATTTTCTTGTCGATAGCCCGCTGTTCCAGAACAGACCATCCAGTCAAAGCCGGAGCAATAACCTTATTTACGTTTTCAACAGCTTTCAACACACCTTTTCCACCGTAACGGTTAGAATCTTTATCACGAAGTTCGAGAGCTTCATGTTCACCGGTAGATGCTCCGGAAGGAACAGATGCACGTCCCATCACGCCAGATTCCAGTCTTACTTCAACCTCTACCGTAGGATTTCCTCGTGAATCGAGTATTTCACGACCTATAATTGATTTTATTTTCATATTCATTTTTATTTAAATGATTAGTATTTCTCAGTGTTACAAAAATCATAAATTCTGATAAACACCACAATACCTCAAAATAGGTATTTTTTACGTGTATAAAAAAAGTGCAGAACTCATATTCGGAAGTTCTGCGCTTTAGTCATACATATCCAATATTAATAATTATTTTTCTTTACTTCGAAATATGCCTGTGGATGTAAACATGCCGGACAAGTTTCAGGAGCTTCCGTACCTACATATAAGTAACCACAGTTACGGCACTGCCATACTACCTCGGCGTCTTTCTTGAATACCTTTCCTTCTTCTACATTCTTTGCCAGAGCAAGGTATCTTTCTTCGTGTCCTTTTTCTGCAACAGCAATTTCACGATACATCTTCGCAATAGCAGGGAAACCTTCTTCATCTGCAATGTCTGCAAACTTAGGATAGTCGAGCGACCATTCTTCGTTTTCACCTGCAGCCGCAGCTTTCAAGTTTTCGAGTGTTGTTCCGATTACACCTGAAGGATAGCTGGCTGTAATTTCTACCATACCGCCTTCCAGCCACTTGAACATACGCTTTGCATGTTCTTTTTCCTGATCAGCAGTTTCAGCAAAGATGGCAGCAATCTGTTCGTAACCTTCTTTCTTTGCTGCACTAGCATAATATGTATAGCGCATTCTTGCCTGTGATTCACCAGCAAATGAAATGCCTAAGTTCTTCTCTGTTCTTGTTCCTTTGATACTTTTTCCCATAATCGTTAGTTATTTAATTGGTTAAACATGTATATTCTTAATTTGATATTGTAAAGGTAATACTTTTATTCAAATTTGTAATCATTACAACTTTTTATTTAAGTATTATTAATAAATTTCACTCATGCAATATAAATAATAACCTTATTATCAGCCCAAATATTCAAATAAATATATACTTTTGCACTTCTTTTTATAATTTATAACAAAACACATATATGGTAAAATTGGATTTTCAGCCTAAACTGTTTTCTACACTGAAAAATTATACGAAAACAGACTTTACTACCGACCTGATGGCAGGTATTATTGTAGGTATAGTAGCATTGCCTCTTGCCATCGCATTCGGTATAGCTTCAGGAGTAAGTCCTGAAAAGGGTATTATCACAGCGATTGTTGCAGGATTCATCATTTCGTTTCTTGGGGGAAGCAAGGTACAGATCGGAGGACCAACCGGTGCTTTTATCGTTATCATCTACGGTATCATCCAAGAATATGGCATCGAAGGCCTGATGGTTGCCACGATGATGGCTGGTGTACTCCTTATATTATTAGGAGTATTCAAGCTGGGGACAATCATTAAATTTATTCCTTATCCCATTATTGTAGGATTTACAAGCGGTATTGCAGTAACTATCTTTACTACTCAGATAGCAGATATCTTCGGACTACAGTTCGGAGGTGAAAAGATGCCGGGGGATTTTATAGGAAAATGGATTTTATACTTCCACCATTTTGACACTGTAAACTGGTGGAATGTAATAGTGAGCTTAGTAAGTATCTTTATCATTGCCATTACTCCTAAGTTTTCTAAAAAGATTCCAGGCTCTTTAATTGCTATCATACTGGTAACTGTAGGAGTATATCTGCTGAAAATGTATGGAGGAATCACTTGTATCGATACAATCGGCGACCGCTTCAGCATCAAGGCACAACTCCCCGCAGCTGCTGTACCCGCATTAGACTGGGAAGCTATCAAGAATCTTTTCCCGGTAGCCATTACCATTGCTGTACTGGGAGCTATCGAATCTTTGCTTTCGGCTACAGTAGCAGATGGTGTAATCGGCGACCGTCATGATTCGAATACAGAATTGATTGCACAGGGTATAGCCAATTTCGTATCACCTATTTTCGGAGGTATTCCGGCAACAGGTGCTATTGCGAGAACCATGACGAATATCAACAACGGAGGTAAATCGCCTGTTTCGGGTATCGTTCATGCGGTAGTTCTGTTACTCATCTTATTATTCCTGATGCCGCTTGCACAATATATTCCGATGGCATGTCTGGCCGGTGTTCTCGTTATCGTATCGTATAACATGAGTGGATGGCGTGTGTTCAAGGGACTGTTGAAAAACCCGAAATCGGATGTGACTGTCTTGTTGATAACCTTTTTCCTGACCGTTATCTTCGATTTGACTGTAGCTATCGAAGTCGGACTGGTTATAGCTTGTGTACTGTTTATGAAACGTGTTATGGAAACAACACAGATTTCTGTTATCACCGACGAGATAGATCCGAATAAAGAATCAGACCTGGAAGTACACGAAGAGCATCTTATCATTCCTAATGGGGTAGAGGTATACGAAATAAACGGTCCGTATTTCTTTGGTATTGCTACCAAATTTGAAGAAATAATGGCACGTCTGGGTGACCGACCAAAAATTCGTATCATCCGTATGCGTAAAGTTCCGTTCATCGATTCGACAGGTATTCATAACCTGACAACACTGTGTGAAATGTCACAAAAGGAAAATATACATATTATCCTTTCCGGAGTAAACGAACGTGTACATGCCGTACTCGAAAAATCCGGATTCTATGAACTGCTGGGTAAAGAAAATATCTGTAGTAACATTAATGAAGCACTGGAAGTCGCAACAAGAGAAATAGCAGAATTCGATAAAGGTAACAAATAGACCTTATATTGTTAAAACCTTTTAGCAAACGAGCGGAACTTATTAAAACATGTTATAAAGCATAGATTTTAATGAGTTTCGCTTGTTAGTTTCCAGAAAGTCCGTATCTTTGCACTGTGTTTTTCATAGTATTAGATTTAAGGTTAACAAAGGTTGGAGTACAGCGGTACTCCTTTTTTTATGCCTTCTTGTAAAGAATCGCTTATCAAATAAAAAAGCTATTCCAACTTTATTCATTGAAATAGCTTTCTTCCAACACAACTTATATCTTTTTTCAATAAGAGGCTGTAGCATTCAGACCTGCTTTCTTAAGCAGTTCCACAATACGGTCCAGTTCTTCGTGTGTAGCTTTTTGCAGAGACTGATCAGGAGTTTCACGGTCTATTGTGTAAATCATTACCTGACGGGGAGCAATCTGTTTAACAATCTCAATCCAGGGAAGTACAAAACGATCGGATGTATTATCAACATCCTTACCTTCGTCTGTTTTTCCCTTCATAAACATAGTCTGGATAATCAGCTTTCCTTTAAAAGCTTTCATCGTTTCAACAATCTTATTAACATCGTAAGCTCCCGACGGACGGTCTACCCGCTGAATATATTCTGCGTCAACCGTATCAAGTTTCAATATATTGTTATCTATCTTATTCAGTGCATTAAACACTTTTTCCTTGTGAATAAAGGTGGAATTACTCAGCACACTGACTTTTGCATGAGGGAAATATTTATCGCGCAATGCTAATGTGTCATCTATTATTTCCGGAAAGTGAGGATGCGCTGTAGGTTCTCCGTTACCTGCAAATGTCAGTACATCAGGAACAGGACCGTTTGCTTGCATATCGATTAAACGATGTTCCAACGCCTCGCGCACTTCTTCGCGGGTAGGAAGTTTCTGTTTAGGACGATGATCTTTATTATATCCGCATTCACAATAGATACAGTCGAATGTGCAAAACTTACCATCGGCAGGAAGCAAGTTTATTCCCAACGAAACACCCAGTCGCCGGCTATGCACGGGACCAAATATAGGAGAAGGATAAATAACTGTTGACATAAGTCATATTAGTTTTAGTTCACAAGCAAAAGTACACAATATATTTCGATTACCACTTTACTTTCAACTGTAATTGTAAATCAGCTTTACGGTTTCCCTGAATTTCTTCAGTTCCGGAACTTATTTTATCACGGTCATTATAACAAGTTATCCCCCATTTCCCCTGAATAATAAACCGATCTTTATAACTATATTTTAAGTTGACTGCCCAACGGCTTCCCCTGCCATAAAAAGAGGACATAGAGAAGGCGTATAACAATCCTGGCTCATACATATAAATACGGGAATCATAACTTTGTGTGTGAAACCAAGCCCCGCTACATGATATTTGCATAGGAATAAAAGACAGTTTTGCACCAAGTGTACCATTAACAAATCCTCCATTCGAACTGTTGACATTCTTATAATAAGAAGTACGCACATATTCTGCGGCAGTTTTTAACCAGAATATTTCACAAGGTTTATAAGAAAGTTGATAATGTATACGTTGACGGATATAAGGTAACACGTACTTTCCGTCACTGTCTGAAGTGTAATTCTTTGCCTTATTCTTATGACTATACTTTATTAACATCACCAGTGAATTAAGAGGTGAATAACTTAATTGAAACAAACCATCAATACCGGATGTATGATCTCTATCAACCTGATATCTCCGATAGAAAAAATGAAAGAAATCGGCATAACATAAGATTTTCAATTTCCTTAAATAACTAGATTCCAACCCTATATAAACGCCTGTTTCATTTTGAAGCTGTGAGTTTTCTCCGAAAGCATTTGCGTGAATAGCCTGATAACGCTTGTCATAATATCGGTTAATAAGTAATAAACTAGTATGAACAGCCGGTGAATAACTCAACATATTTAATGTAGCAATCTTGCCTGATTTATCGAAAGCTGTCTCTCCTGAAAATATAAATTTGTGGAGAAAAAATTTGTAGTTTGTTCCTATGTTGAAAAAATATTTTCCTCGAGGATAATACAAATTATATGGACGTAAATCAGGATTCAACACCTTGTTGAAAACTGTATAAACACCTGTTAAACCCAATTCAACAGTTTTTCCATTATATGTTAAATTACTCCCAATCAATTGATTGTTTACCATATTTTTCTTTTCCATATCTTTCTTCAACCGATGAAACCCATCTGTTTTCAACGATCTTATAAACATATCTTCTACTCGTGCATCCTTTTTACGAAATGAGTAAAAAGCAGACAATGTCCAACGTTTTTTCAACTTATAAGTAGCAGCGATTCCTTGCAAATAATTATTTTCATCCGTAGAAGTATATTTAGCAATTCCCCGCCCAAACCGGTTCATGGTTCCTAATGAACCTGACTTACCAAAACTAAACCCTCCTGTGTTAATAACCAGTCCATACCCAAAACTTACCCGATAATTACCTATCGCCAACGACTTCAACTTCTTTACGTCCTGTAAAAAGAAATAAGCAGAATAGAAATCATATCCTTTTTTATTGTATTTACAAAAGAAAGGCTCTCCAGCATCTTTTTCAGCAGTCAGCCCCATATATAATTGATTTCGATACTGAAACCGATAACGTAAGTTATGATAAACCGGATTACCATAATACTTACGGTTAGGATATTTTTCTAAGACTTCTTCGCTATGATCAGCATATCCGGATTTCATGTACAAGGGGATATCCACACGTGTTAACAACTCCTGTTTATTATACTTCAACACATTTTTCCAATAAACTTTATCTTCCTCTTTATCAGACGCTCCAATATAAATAAAGTCCTCTAAAAATCTTCTGGTCTGCCAGTCCATACCTTCTATACCCAACAACTCTTTCTTACTCACCATGGGACCATATTTATATATATAATACAAGATATTTTCTATGATTTTATCGGAAAGGAAAGGTAGTTGCTCCAGTTGTTCTTTCGTTATTGTGTTAATATTAAAAGGATGTTCAGCCAGTTCACTCAAAAATTCGTATTGTTCTTGCCATCCACTCATTTCCTCTGCTTCAGAAACATCTTCTTTCCATTCAATCCAATTGGATTGAGCTTGCAGATTAACGACAGTATAACTTACTAATATACAAACAATAAACACTCTTATCAACATCCTATTCACAGCTTTTCAACGACCTTTATAAGTTAAAAATTCGTATTATCAGACATGACTTCATTATTATGCGTATTTTTGCGTTCATGAAAAATAGTGTATACATATTACTATTTCTGCTAACAGCTTTTGTACTGAAAGCCAACGCACAAAAGCATTCCCAATCGGAAACAAAGGGATATATGGTTCCCGTTTGTGTATATCAGGGAGATACTATACCTTGTATAACGCTGAGAAATATATATGTATACCCACGTCTGAGATTTAAAAGCAAAAAACAGGAGCGATATTATTATAAGCTTGTAAGGGACGTAAAGAAAACTCTCCCTCTGGCTAAAGAAATTAACAGAGCCGTTATAGAAACCTACGAGTATTTGCAAACCTTGCCTAATGACAAAGCCCGCACACGTCATATAAAAATGGTAGAGAAAGGACTGAAAGAACAATATACCCCCAGAATGAAGAAACTTACCTTCGCACAAGGTAAATTACTGATAAAACTGGTTAACAGAGAATGTAATCAGTCATCTTATCAGTTGGTAAAAGCATTTATGGGACCATTCAAAGCTGGATTTTACCAAGCTTTTGCAGCATTGTTTGGAGCCAGTCTGAAAAAAGAATATCATCCGGATGATGAAGACAAGATGATAGAAAGAATTGTTACTCTTGTTGAGAACGGACAATTATAACAACGCTGTAAATCAATAAATTAACAAGTTATCAATATGTTTATCAACAATAATACATCCTGGTTTTAACTGTCTGAAACCAGGATGTATCTTTTTATCTTTTCATCATTTTATTGGCAAACTCCCATAAAACAATGCCAGTAGTAACAGATACATTCAGTGAATGCTTTGTACCGTACTGAGGTATTTCAATACATCCGTCACACATATCTACAACTTCCTGCTGTACGCCTTTTACCTCATTTCCCATAACAATGGCATATTTTTTATTGGGGTCTAAAACCAGATGATCGAGCATTGTGCTCCCTTCACACTGTTCAATAGCCAGTACAGTATATCCCTCTGCATGAAGTTCATTTACAGCTTCTTGTGTCTGTTTACAATATTTCCAATCAACAGTATATTCAGCTCCTAAGGCCGTCTTATGCATCTCTGGATGAGGAGGTGTAGCAGTAATGCCACATAAATAAATACAATTAACCAAAAAAGCATCTGAAGTACGGAATACAGCACCTATATTATGCAAGCTACGAACTTCATCCAGTACAACTACCAATGGAAGTTTTTCAGCTTCCTTAAATTCCTCCACCGACAAGCGGTTCATTTCAGTTATTTTCAGTTTTCTCAATTCAGACATAATTCAATCTTTATTCGTTCACAAAGATAGAAACTATATTTATAACCTTGTTGAAAACGGTGGAAAAGGTGTAAAAAACCTAAGCAAAGAAAATAAAAAATAAATCTTGTATTATCCGAAGAAAACATTATAGCTTTCACAAAACAAACATTCCAAGAAACTTAACAGAAAGTTTCATCACAAGTTTAAACATATTTTTTAGCCAAAAATCGGAAGTGAATAAGGGGAAAGTTTTTAACTTTGCGACATATCAACAAATAGTTAATAGAAGCGGTAAATCGTGTAATATCAAGACATAAGCTTGTTAATGGCTATTTAATATCTCATGCTCGGATATTTATAACCTAAAAAGCAAGAAATCCGGTATTCTTTTTACTAACACTATTAACGGGCTATTATAACTATCATATATTCTTTCAAAAAAAGAAGAAAAAATATAATCTAATAATGAATAAAGAAGAATGGTTGAAAAAGGGTTATGTTACTGAACCCGTAGATAAGACGCTTGATCTGAAAGCTGAGATAGACAAGTTGCGTAAAGAAAAGAATGCCGTAATTCTGGGGCACTACTACCAGGCTGACGAAATACAGGAAATTGCTGACTTTATTGGAGACAGTCTTGCGTTGGCACAATGGGCTGCTAAAACAGATGCAGATATAATTGTGATGTGTGGAGTACACTTCATGGGAGAAACTGCTAAAATATTGTGTCCGGATAAAAAAGTTCTGATTCCTGATTTCAATGCCGGATGTTCACTTGCCGACAGTTGTCCAGCTGATAAGTTTTCTCAGTTTGTCAAAGAGCATCCTGATCATACTGTTATTTCGTATGTCAATACCAGTGCTGCGGTAAAGGCAGTGACTGATGTAGTGGTTACATCTACTAATGCCAAGCAGATAGTAGAGAGTTTTGCAAAGGAACAAAAAATAATTTTTGGTCCTGATAAAAATTTGGGTAATTATATTAACTCTATTACTAACCGGAACATGTTACTTTGGGATGGTGCTTGTCATGTACATGAAAAATTTTCTGTTGAGAAAATTATCGAACTGAAAAAGCAATATCCTGATGCGGATGTGCTGGTGCATCCTGAATGTAAAGGTGCAGTGGCTAAACTTGCCGATAAGGTAGGATCAACAGCCGGTTTGTTGAAGCATGCTATTGCTAGTGACAAAAAGAACTTTATAGTGGCTACGGAGAGTGGAATTCTTTATGAAATGAGAAAGAAATGTCCGGAAAAGAATTTTATTCCGGCTCCTCCCGAAGACAGTACTTGTGCATGTAATGAATGTAACTTCATGCGTTTGAATACACTCGAAAAATTGTATAATACATTGAAGTATGAGTGGCCTGAAGTAATAGTTGATAATGAAATCGCCGATAAGGCAATCCGGCCTATTAAGAAAATGTTGGAAATTTCTGCAAAGCTTGGATTATAAACAAATTGTTAAAAAAGAGATGAGAAATTCATGCTTTTCTTAAAACGTGTTATAAAGCATATTTTTCTTATCTCTTTTTTTGTTAGTTTCCTATAAGTCCGTATCTTTGCATTGTGTTTTTCATAGTATTAGATTTAAGGTTAACAAAGGTTGGAGCAAGGCGTTGCTCCTTTTTTTATGTCTATATGCTTGATTTCCTAAAAAAGAATGGTATTTTTGTAAAGTCACAATTATTATCCGAAACATGAAACGCAAACTACTTTATACCACTCTAATAATAGCTATTCTGTGTGTAATCAGCATACTTGTATGTAACAGGACGATCAAGAAACACACAGTCTCCAAACTATATACGGAAGTAAATACTATCCCCTCCAACAATGTAGGATTACTTCTCGGAACTTCTCCCAAGTTGAAAAATGGAAATAACAATTTATATTTCGATTATCGAATTCTTGCAACAGTAGAGTTATATAAAGCCGGGAAAATTAAATATATCCTCATCAGCGGCGATAACCGTAAAGAGGATTACAATGAACCGGAAGAAATGAAGAAAGCACTCATACAAAAAGGTATTCCTGAAAAATTCATTTATTTAGATTATGCCGGATTCCGGACTCTCGACTCTGTTGTACGTGCCAAAGAAGTGTTTGGACAGAATCGTCTGACCATCATCTCACAACGTTTCCATAATGAACGAGCGATCTATCTTGCAGAGAAAAATGGAATAGACGCCATCGGGTACAACGCACAAAATGTAAATGCTTATGCCGGACTGAAAACTAACATCCGGGAATTACTCGCAAGAGTCAAAATGTTTATAGATTTAGGTATAGATAAACAACCTCATTTCTTGGGGGAGAAAATCATTATTGGAAACAATAAATGACTAAATACAAAATGCCATGAATAAACACAAAAGATAAAACCTATGAGACATCAACAAAATAAGAAAAAAACAGCCTGGAAGAAAAGTCGCACCTTTGGTGACATTAAAGGAGGAAGAATGCGAATCAAATTAAAGGATAATATAGTGAAAAGAGAACACTCTTTATTAAAACCAACTGAATTTGATAAATGCCCCATTTATATAATGGAAAATCCGTCCAGGGATTTCTATTTTCCAATAACAATAGACCATATTGAAAGTGTATTGAATCAATTACCCGAAAAAGATGTATCATGTATAACACACATATGGCTACGCAAGCCTAATTCTAAAGTAAATTGCCAAAGTTATTTTACTACGGGTAGTGGAGTATATGCCATCATACTGTATCCATTTCCCAAAAACAACAAAATATCCATAGGAAAGAGCAAACCCAGTCACAAACTACTAACATGGTATAAAGGCTATGCATCTGAACCTGTAAAAGAACGAGATAACTGGTATATTGAATTCACAGAAGAAAATGCAAGAAGATATTATCTTGAACGTTTATTAATGCATGAAATCGGACATTGTGTCAATGTATGATTAGTTTATAATAAAGCAGCAAACTACAAATCAGAAAATAGTGCAGATAATTATGCTTTGAATAATAAACTTGAAATAACTTATTAAATTATGGAACAACAAATTCAACTCAACGATCACAATAAGCAGGAATACCCTCCTATGCATACAGCAGAGCATTTACTCAATGCAACCATGGTGAAAACCTTTGGCTGCCCACGTTCTCGCAATGCCCACATCGAAAGAAAAAAAAGCAAATGTGACTATATACTTTCGTCATGTCCGACAGCGGAACAAATCCAGTCTATTGAAGATAGAGTGAACGAGGTAATCAGTCAGAACCTACCTGTGACTGTTGAGTTTATGACTCATGAACAGGCCAAAGATATTGTAGATTTAAGTAAGCTACCTGCCGATGCAAGCGAAACTCTTCGCATTGTCCGCATTGGAGATTATGATGCCTGCGCCTGCATCGGATTGCATGTATCCCATACTTCTGAAGTGGGTACCTTCAAAATCATTAGTTATGATTATGACGAAGAAAGGCAAACACTAAGAATAAGGTTCAAACTGATCGAGAAGAAGTAAACAGGTTATCAAATTAATATCTATCTTATATAAAATAAATAAAAACAGGATACATTTTGTCATTTATATTGCAAAAATGACATTATAAAATGACAAATAGACAATTTTAGTCTCTAAAATCTCTTGGCATAAGGTTTGCATTTATAGAAGCGAACAACGGTTCGAGAGCGGACGATGGAAGGCGGGATAACCGATACCATCGGAAGTGAAAATGCCGAAGTTCTAAATTTATTAATTGAATGTTTAACTTAAAGATAGGAGACTAAAATTATGATGCCTGTTAGAAGAACTCAAAGTTGGTTACCAAGTATCTTTAATGATTTCTTTGATAACGATTGGATGGTAAAAGCAAATGCTACTGCACCTGCAATTAATGTTTTGGAAACAGAAAAAGAGTACAAAGTGGAATTGGCTGCTCCTGGTATGACGAAGGATGATTTCAATGTTCGCATTGATGAAGACAACAACCTCGTTATCAGCATGGAGAAGAAGACTGAAAACAAGGAGGAAAAGAAAGACGGTCGCTATCTGCGTCGCGAATTCTCATACTCTAAGTTCCAGCAAACAATGATTCTACCGGACAATGTGGACAAAGAAAAAATTGCTGCATCCGTAGAACATGGCGTTTTAAACATCGAACTTCCGAAACTCTCTGAAGAAGAAGTGAAGAAGCCAAATCGGCAAATCGAAATAAAGTAATACGGTAACCACTTGCTGTTCACCGGAAACGGTGATAAGAAGTAATAAAACAGCTCTTTCCCTGAAAAGGAAACGAGCTGTTTTTATATTATTATCCTTAGTTATTCTTCCGATAACTAATCACTGCCCAACTATTAAACACTACTGCAAAAAACAACAATACTCCAAACTGTGGCAGTAAATCAAAGAAACCACTCCCCTTTAAATACACCATTCGCATCACTTCCATAAAATACCTCAAAGGATTGAGCCTGGTTATTATTTGAGCCCATTCCGGCATACTGCTAATGGGAGTAAACAAACCACTCATCAAAATTACAACCAACAAACAGAACCACATAACAAACATAGACTGTTGCATCGTTGCCGAGTAGTTGGAAATAACAAGTCCGAAACCGGACATTACCAGAACGAAAAGAACTGCGAAAAAGTAAATTAATAGAAAATGACCGACTGGCACTATGCCATAAATTAACCAGGCTAATATGAAACATACAGTCAGCACCACAAAACCAATCAACCAGTAAGGCAAGAGCTTTGCCAAAATAAAGATAAACTTCGGAACCGGCGTCACATTGATTTGCTCAATCGTTCCTACTTCCTTCTCGCTAACTATATTCAATGCAGGCAAGAAACCACAAATCAAAGTTAATAACATGACCATCAATGCCGGAATCATATAGAGTTTATAGTTCAGATTCGGATTAAACAACCCCTGTGTATCAATACCTATCGAAGGGAAAGCACCGGAGACTGTAGCAGTTGCAGGATATTCCGAACGCAGCTCGGCTGCATAATCATTAATAATAGAAGATAGGTAAGAACTCCCCAGCCCTCCTTTTGTCCCATTCACAGCATTGGCTGCTATCAGTATGTGGGTATCTTCTCCATTCATCCAATCCCGTTCCAGATGCCGCGGAATTTCCATCACAATATCCGCCGTTCCAATTTCAATATTCCGTAGGCCTTCTTCATACGAAGCCGGCACTTCCACCAGACGGAAATAGGTAGAGGCGGCAATCTTATTGACTAAACGTTGTGAAATAGCCGAATGGTCATTATCCACAATATTCAGCTGTATATTCTTGATTTCCAGGTTTACCGCCCAAGGCATCAACAGCATAATCATGCATGGAAATACAAGAATCAATTTCGGAAGAAACGAATTGCGAAGCAATTGTTTAAACTCTTTTTCTATCAGGAACTTTATCATAAATAATTCTTCCATTTATCAATCTGCCCATTAGCACACTGTATAGTATTCATGCAGCCAATTGGCATATCGACATATTATTCCAATCTATACTTAAATTTCTTGATACTGATCGTAATAAGTACCGTCGCCATCAATAACAAGATACCAATCTCTTTATACACCAATGCAACTGGTACTCCTTCAATCATCAGTTTACGCACAGCCTGTATATACCAACGTGCCGGAAGTATATCCGAGATCCATTGAAGTATCACCGGCATACTCTCTATAGGGAAAATCATGCCCGATAAAAGCATTGTGGGCATCATCAGCATCAATCCGGAAACCAGCATGGCCGCAACCTGTGTACGTGTGACTGATGAAATCAATAAGCCCAATGCCAATGATACGAAGATAAACAGCAAAGATACCGTGATTAACCAGAACAAACTTCCTACCACCGGAACATCCAACACAAAGACCGAAAGCAAAAGGATCGTTATCAGATTGACGAACGACAGCACAAAATAAGGTACAGCCTTTGCCAAAATAATAAATAGCGGCTTCACAGGTGAAACCAATAATACTTCCATCGTGCCTGTTTCTTTCTCACGAACAATGGAAATCGAGGTCATCATGGCGCAAATCAGCATCAGGATCAAGCCCATCACTCCCGGAACAAAGTTATAAGCACTCTTCATCTGCGGGTTGTAGAGCAATTTGATATCAGGAGTCAGGCGGGCAGCCGACATATTCGGGGGAATCATCTCCTGGCCTACCATAGAAACGATTCCTGTCGCATAATTAACTTGCGAAGTCGACATATTGGGATCTGTTGCATCTACTATCAGCTGTACACGAGCATCACCCGTATAGAGATCATCCGCAAACCGTTCGCTAAAGACAATCGCCATATCAACTTCATTCTTTAGGAAAGCAGCTTCCATTTCCTGGGGCGAATGAAAACGTGCAGTAACGGTGAAATACTCACTGGCATCCAAACGATCAATTATTTTTCGCGTTACCACATCATTAGAAGGATCGAGCACCGCCAACCGAACATTCTTCACTTCCGTGCTGATAGCAAAACCGAATAGAATAATTTGCACGACAGGCATCCCCAACAAAATCAGCATGGTTCGCCGGTCACGGAAAATATGATAAAACTCTTTCTTTATAAAAGCTATAAACTGTCTCATAATCAATCTGCTTTGCGCACCGCACCGCGGGCTAATTTCTGAAAAACGTCATCCATCGTTTCCGCACCGAATTGTTGTTTCAGACGGGCAGGTGTATCAAGTGCTTTTATCTGACCGTCCACCATGATAGATATCCGGTTGCAATATTCCGCTTCATCCATATAATGGGTAGTGACAAACACGGTAATACCCTGATCGGCTGCCTGATAGATCAATTCCCAGAACTGTCTTCTCGTAGCAGGATCTACTCCGCCGGTCGGCTCATCCAGAAAAACGATTCTCGGTTCATGGAATATTGATACTGAAAAAGCCAATTTCTGTTTCCATCCCACCGGAAGGCTCTTCACCAGAGTATCCCGTTCGGCAGTAAGCTCCAAACGATCCAACAAATCTTCCGTCTTCCGTTCTATGTCTTGTTCCTTCATGCCATAAATTCCGGCAAACAGACGGATATTCTCCCACACTTTCAGGTCTTCATATAGCGAAAACTTTTGGCTCATATATCCGATATGTTTCTTAACTTGTTCGGCCTCCCGGTAAATATCATATCCTGCCACCTTTCCGATGCCTGATGTCGGTTTACTTAATCCGCAAAGCATACGCATAGCTGTCGTCTTTCCTGCTCCATTAGCACCCAGAAAGCCAAATATCTCGCCCCGGTTCACCTGAAAGGAGATATGATCTACTGCGGTAAAATTTCCAAAACATTTTGTCAACTGTTCCACTTCAATGACCGGAGCTACTTCATGCTTCACTTCCTCCCGCTCCAAAGAAGGAGGGCAAAGGATAGATGCAAATTGATGAAGAATACGTTCGGGGGTATCAATGCCATGAATCTGTCCATGATTGATGAAAGCAATCCGGTCACATTGCCGGGCCTCATCCATGATAGGAGTAGAAACGACAATGGTAATACCCTGTTCCCGTAAGTTTCGGAGCATTTGCCAGAATTCCTTACGCGACACGGGATCTACTCCGGTAGTGGGTTCATCCAGAAATAAAATATCCGGTTTATGAATCAAAGCACAGCTCAATGCCAGTTTCTGCTTCATACCACCTGACAAAGCCCCTGCCCTTCTTTTCCTGAACGGTTCTATCTGTTGGTAGATATCTTTAATTAAATCATAATTCTCCTGAACTGTCGTATGGAACACGGTAGCAAAAAACTCCAGATTCTCTTCTACCGAAAGATCCTGGTAAAGTGAAAAACGACCGGGCATATATCCCACCTTCGTACGAATCTGTTTATAATCCGTTACCACATCCAGCCCGGCAACCATGGCCGTTCCTTTATCCGCCAGCAACAAAGTAGTCAGAATACGGAATAAGGAACTCTTACCGGCACCATCAGGCCCTATCAGCCCAAAGATTTCTCCCCGTTCCACAACGAAAGAAACGTCTTTCAGCGCCTCCACTGTTCCATAGTTCTTGCCGACTTCTTTCACAACCACTATGGGTTCTCCCTTTTCCATCTCCTCTCCTTCAATTTTTAATCATTAATTTTTCAATGTCACTCCTCCGTACATACCAATCTTCAATGCTCCGTCATTCTTCACGGCAATTTTCACTGCATATACCAGATTAGCACGTTCGTTTTTCGTCAAAATCGTTTTGGGAGTGAACTCCGAACGGTCGGAAATCCAGGTCACTACCCCCGGATAAGCTTTCTGCTCCGAGTTTCCATAATCAGCATACACAGTTACCTCATCTCCCAGTTTCACTTGCGACAACTGTTCGGAGGTAATGTAAGCCCTCAAATACATGCGATCCACTTCAGCCACTTTAAACAGCGGTTTACCTATCGCCGCCAATTCACCGGCTTCTGCATATTTTGCCAATACTGTACCTTCGATAGGTGACTGGACATGACATTTAGCTAACTGATCCTCCATCTGTGCAACCTGTATGGCAACCGAATTTCCTTGTTCTATCAGGCTATTTGTACTATTCTGCAATGATGATTCCTGTGCGACAAGCTGCCTTTCAAGCAATTTGACTTGTGCATCCCAGTCGTCCAACTGTTTCTGATTCGCCGCTCCAGCAGCAAGCAGGTTTTCCACGCGTTTCTTTTCACGTTCAGCTGTTGCTATTTGCTGTTTGGTAGCAGCTATCTGTTTAGCAAGATCCGGACGTTGGCTTTCCACTGATTTCATACTGGCCTCCAGTTGTAATTTCTTCAAATACAATTGCACCGTATCCACCAGTCCAATCTCCTCACCTGCTTTCAGTCTTGTTCCCTCTTCTACCTCCAGTCGCAACAGCTTTCCGGCAGCTTCGGCAGAGACTATCACTTCCGTGGCTTCAAACGTGCCGGTTGCATCATAGCTGGGTATTCCCTTACCACAAGCAGCCAACATAATCAATGCCACTCCAACCATTCCTATCTTTGTCATTCGTTCCATATCTAAAGAAGTTATATTAATCATTCGTAGTATATTTCAATTGATAAATTCCCATTAACCGTTGAATTTCATGCAACGCTTTCGACTGACGTGCCAAACTCTCATTGGTCAATTCCCGAAGCATCTCGGTCACCGTCAATGTTCCATTCGCCACTTTGGCTTCTGCCGATTTGCGAATATTGGTACGCAAACGGATAATCTCATCATCATCCTGCATTTGCTTTTCCAATGATTGGATGGCCTGATCCTGTTGTGTCATCTCCAATCTTGTATTAAAAAGAAATACATCCCGGTTATTATCCAATTGCCGGCGTTTATTTTCAATTACCTTCCGGTCATTCTTTAAGGTGTACAAACTACCGAAATTCCATGAAAGGCGAACACCCGCAATATAGTAAGGAGAAAATTCATTTTTCAGCATATTCAGTCCGGGGTTTCCATAGGCTCCCTGCACAAACAATCCGAACTGTGGAAGATGACGCACATTCAAAGCTTTCTCCTGTACTTGCAATCCGACTCCTTGCGCATTAAACAAAGACAATTCCGGACGACGAATCTCACTGACAGCCGAAATCTCATCTTGAGGAACAGGTTTCTCCAAAACCGTTTCCTGCGAAAACTTCTCTCCTACCAGAAGTGAAAGCATATTCAAATATGCCATACGCGACGAAACCAGTTCAACTCTTTTCTGCTTTGTGTTCAACTGCTCCACTTTCACAGCATCCAAGTCGGCCTGATTGGCAATGCCATTTTCCACGTAGGCAGTAATCTGGCGATAATTTCTCTCCAGTTCATCTTGCAACAATGCATTCTGTTTCAGCTGCTCGTCCAACAAAAGAATTCCAAAATAAAGGTCATTTACACGACTATTCAGCGCATACATATCCACATTCAGCTTTTCTTTCTCTATCTCCGCTTCCGCAGTCGTTTGTTTCTTCTGCATCCGGATTCCTCCGCCATCCCAGATTTTCTGTTGTAACTCCAACATCACCTGATATTGATCTTTCGGCAGTCCTTTCAAATCCACTCCGGGAAGCTTCACCGGAATTTCTGTTACCTCACTCTGATAAGAAGCTTTAGCCGAAAGGGTAAACTGTGGCAAATATCCTTTTGCCGCATTCTCAAGATTATATTCCTTTGTTTTCTCCACCAGACCATACTGATGTACTAACGGATAATTTTCCTGCGTCTTCCGTTGACATTCTTCCAACGTTATCTGCGCATTTATTCCCGATACAAACAATAAAAAGGAGAAACTGAAAAACATTCTTTTCATACACATCATTTCTTTAATTTCTTCAAAAGACAAAGATAGAGGTTTCAAAAATACATTCACATTCCGATAGTTAGTAAAAATGTTCCAATAGTTCGATAAAGAGAAAGAATAAAAGGCTATTTGCTGATTTTTATTATCTTTGGCGGAAAAACAGATAGAAATGGAAAAGAAAATACCATTGAACATAGGTCTCGAAATCTTAGTAAATCCGGATGTCGTCCGATTTAACGAATTTCGTTTTATATCTCCGCATTTCGGATTCGTAAACAGCTTCGCCAAAATAGAATCCAATCTTATCACAGTGGATCAACCTTACCGTATCAAAGAGGGACGTATCGCAGTCATCAAACAGGGATATGCACGCGTATTAATCAACCTGATAGAAGAAACTTTTCAGCCGGACAAGCTATTAGTAATTGTTCCGAATTCCATTCTTCAGATTATAGAAGTCTCTCCGGATTTTGATATGCAGATGGTAGGCATGGACGCAGAATTTCTTTCTATAGCCGGAAAAGACAATTTTTTCACTCATCTTTCACAGTTACAGAAAAATCTCATATTATCTCTGACCTCACATGAATACGATTTGTTTAAGAGCTACTTTGCTTTAATATGGAATATATTACAAGAACCAACGTTCCGACGGGAAGCTATTCAATATCTACTAATCAGTCTTTTGTGCAATATAGAGTATCTTGTCAAAAACAACAATCAAAAAGAACAGAGTTGTCAGACACATCAGGAAGAGATTTTCCAGCGTTTCATTTCTTTAGTCAATGCTTATAGTAAGAGAGAACGTAATGTTAGTTTTTATGCGGATAAGCTATGTCTCACTCCTCGTTATCTTAATACTATCATCCGCCAAACCAGTCAACAAACAGTAATGGACTGGATAAACCAGTCCATTATATTAGAAGCTAAAGTATTGCTAAAACATAGCAATCTGCTTGTTTATCAAATTTCTGATGAGTTGAACTTCCCTAATCCTTCTTTTTTCTGTAAGTTTTTCAAGCGAATGACAGGAATGACGCCACAAGAATATCAGAAATCGGAATGAGTTCTTATTTTGAAAACTCTTTGATTCTCTGTTCTTCTTCCAATTTACAAATCAGCAGCGTATCATCTTTTTCGGCAATAATATATCCGTCCAATCCTTGTATTACCACGTGCTTTTCTTCACTGGTATGAACAATACAATTCTTGCTTTCATACAAACGAATATCAGTTCCCACCATAGCATTGCCCGATTTATCCTGTGGCAATAGTCCACGGAGGGCTCCCCATGTCCCTAAATCCGACCAGCCGAAAGAAGCAGGAAGCACATAGATCTCCTGTGCCTTCTCCATTACTGCATAGTCAATAGAAATACTTTCACAGGTCGGAAACAGCTTCTTGATTGATTCATTTTCTTTTTCAGTATAGAAATCCGGGAAAATACGATCAAAAATCTGTGCTATCCCCGGAGCATATACACGCATCACGGAAGTAATAGTACGCACATTCCATACAAAGATTCCTGCATTCCAAAAGTAATTGCCTTCCAACAGATATTTCTCGGCCGTTTCTTTGTCCGGTTTTTCCTTAAATGCATCTACTGTAAATATCTCCTTATCAGTTTGAAGCTGGTCGGCGGCGGCAATATAACCGTATCCCGTTTCCGCACGGGTCGGCCGGATACCGATTGTCACAATGGCACTGCTATCATCAGTGAAACGAAGAGCCTTCTCCACCACCCGACGGAATTCTCCCGTATCAATAACCAATGCGTCCGAAGGAGTCACCACCACATTAGAATTCGGATGTTTTT
>OGJL01000276.1_pt1 | contig 27217 bp, 13 predicted proteins | sample 1572291 | NCBI WGS metagenome assembly OGJL01 (sample SAMEA2582082, study PRJEB24529) | metagenome | biome: Human gut stool | place: China | collected 2011
ATGAGTATGTTCTTGTTCGCCTTATCTATTGTAGCTTCTATCTCCTCGCCTTTATAAGTGACGCTGAAGAAAACAAAGGCATCTGCATTTACGGACAAGTCAGCACTATCATCCTTACAACCGACCAGGAAAAAGAACGATAGTAGTATATACAGTATTTTCTTCATTTTATTGGTATAATTATTTAATGTCATTATCTAAAGCATTTTTCTTAGTTCATTCGTCTGCATTACAGTTCATAATGAAACAAATAAAACACAAAGCTGGAGTTTTTTATTCGATAGGTAATATCTTATCTGAGAATTCAGACCAACCTGGAGCAGACTTATATGCATCAAGACTGGAAGATGGAACATAAATATTCTTAATCTTACCAGATTCAAAACTTTTTTGAGTGTTCAAAACCGGAGTCTTGTTATCAAGATTATATTCTGCATGTATTTCAATTTCCAAGCCGTCAACAGGAGGGAAAGCATTTCCACCAATTGTGACCAACGAAGAAGGAAGAAGTATTCGAGTATTAAAAGAAGTACAACCAGCCAATGCCATATATCCGAATACTTCCAGATTTGAATTCTCACCAAAGTCAACACTCGATAATGACGTTAAGTTCTTCAAAGCTTCCATACGTATATATTTTAAAGAAGAAGGGAAAGCTATTGACTCGATTGAAGTACAACCCAAGAATGCTCCATCACAAACTTCCTCCAAAACGGAAGACTCTTCAAAGTTTACCTTCTTTAATGAAGAACACCCACTAAAGCAATATTTACCTATAACTGTTATATTAGAAGGTATAGTGATTTCCTCTATGTGAGTATTTCCAGCAAAGAGTTTCTCCGGTATCGCAGAGTCTGTGAAGAAAATTTTACCACTACCACTAACTTCATCATATTCTGTAAAATATAATGGAGAGTCGATCTTTGTATCAGATTTAAAATCTATATAATATTCACCTTTTACTTTTTCAATATTATTAGGTTTAAAATCAGCATACTGTTGCCCCAACTCTGTTAATGTTCCATCATCATGAAACAATGCAGAAGTACAACCAGCTAAAGACTGTTCGCCAAACGGGAACCAACAATAACCTAAAATCCATTCAGTTTCCTCCATCCATGGCAAAACTTGTTCCATAAAAGCCTTTACCTTTGAAACCGGATGTTTATTACCTCCATGCTGTCCAGCCTTCCAATCGGCTACAGCAAATTCTGTTACAAGAATAGGTTTTTTGAATTTATTATGAATACTTGTCAGCTTATTTTTAAAAGCTTCTACGCCACCACCACCATAATCATGAACACAAACAAAATCTATTCTATATCCTAATTTTTCTGCACGAGTCATAAATTCATCAAACCAAGGACTGGTACAAGGATGCTCAGCAACAGCAGGACTTCCTAACGGAATACCCAAACTTTCTAAATATGGCCATAACTCCAATGCTCTATCTACAGTCATATTTGATTGATCTTTCTTATCAGGTTCATTAAAACCTAAAAATCTATCAGTAATACCAGAAGCAACCATCTGATTTATTTTAGGTAAAAATACCTCAGGCTTAAATCCTCCCCAACTCATTGGAATAAATTCCACATTATTTGGCTGCATAAATGGGACTGAATTACTCCATGTATAATTCCACCAAGGTTTCAATTGCATAACCTTAACAATATTAACAGAAGCTCCTTTCTTTCCAGGTAATTTCAAATCATCCATTGTAAAATTATATTCCAATTTGCCCAATGAGATCTCACCAAAATCAAAATACTTATTCTCTGGCAAAGCAGAAGAAGGCTTTTCCAATTCAGTAGTATAGCAACCGCCACTACTATTATAAAATGTAACTGTTAATCCGGATTGAAAGAGCCCAGGCAAAGTAGCTACAGAAAAATAATAACGCACGTCAGTTTCAAAATCTCCACTCAAATTAACATCGGATAATAAAGATGAAGATGGAGTAAGACTAAAATCGGATATATTAAATTTATATTCTCCACAAAGAGACAAGCCTCCTTTGTCATGGAATACTATTCGACGAATTTCAGATACGTTTGAACCAGACAAGCTAAAACTTACCGTTGTTAAAAGTCGGTTAAAATAAACATCCTTACTATTACCATCAAGATATGAATACACATAATCCAAATCTGATATGGTTGTAGGCATTGTTAGGGTTTGAGACGTTGGAATGTTTATTTTTACACACCCATCTTCCAATACATAATTTTCATTATACGGATAGAGTGCTAAATAACTGGAACTCTTCGACACGTTTCCCATAAAATCTGCTGTAACGGAAGGGGTACTTATGTCGGTAGTAAACTTATTGTTTACACCTTTAGAGTCGAATATACTGATAACATCTGTTGATGACCAAGTCAACTCAGTACTATTACCAGTAGCATGGGCAATGGAAGGAGAATGAGATACAAACTCCAATGGAATAATTTCTCCCAATGAAGGTGAAGGAGTATCGTCATCATCCGGTAACCCACTATCACTGCATGAGCCCAATAATAGGAGAGATGTAAATAGAAGTCCTCCTATTCCTAAATTAATTAATCGTAATGTTCTCATTCCTAGAATTTTTTAGTTAAAAATACACTATTTTAGAGTTATAACTTCAAAAGGTTTATCCACAATATATCCGGCAGTCTTCATAGCATCAGCCCTGCTTCCATCTTCGTCGATTACAGGAGCAGTCCACTGATTACTGTCGGGGATACGATAAGTATTATTCTCAAGTAATGCATTGAACTTATCTTTTATAAGCATTTCGAAAACCACACAAGCTGCTGCATAACGTGAAATACCGCTGTCCATGTGATATCCGTCGCGAGTCAATTCGTCAACATCATTCCATTTTGAAGTCCTGAGATTCTGGAGGGCTGTACCGGTAGAAATAAAACCATCTATTCTGGCAATCTCCGCATCAATGGATTTGACCTGGTTTGCTATGGCGTTATAATGCTCGAAAGAATCTTTGAATCCATACGTTTCATTTGTAGTGGAATTCGGTCCACCAATGGAATGATAAGCCTGAGAAAGTATATAATATATCTTGGGAACATTCGAGAACTTTTCTTGCTGTGCCTGCATGACCTTGTCCAAAAGGGTATTTATCGCATTTTTCTCAAAATCGTCCCAAATCCAGGAAACATTTCTACCTGTATGTTCCTGAATAGTTATTACGTCCCACTTCTTCAGATTTACGGCTTCCTCTATAGTTACGCCCTTACTTTCGTACCATTTCCCGTTAAGGCCGACAGGCTTGCTGTAATAAGTGAGCTCCTCCGTAGAGTAAATTGAGACATGTTCGTTTATCTCACTTCCAGGTTTGAAAATAAATCCTAAATCGACCGTGGTTATCCCTGAGCCTTCGAGCAAAGCCGGCAACCTGTCTGTAGCATCTTTTGTAAAACTGTTTCCAATAAACAGAATTCTCAAGTCGGCTTCACCTTCATCAATAGTTTCATCACCCATCTGATTGTTGATGTTTTCGAGTCTCAACAGGTTTGCACCACCTCCCAAATACATATTCTTAAGATCTGCAGGATAAATGTCATATTGATATGTTCCATTATTGTATTTTCCCAACTTTCCGGCTGCTGTACATTCCGACCACAATGACTTCTTGGCGTTTGTTGCCACGAAGATACCTCTGTCGCCATCAGATATTATTTCACCAAAGCTGGAACATGCCCTCACTTCATTATTGTCATTATCGCTCATTCCGACGATACCGGACACCATGCCACCTTTTGTCGCTATGACATTAGCCGAATTGGAACAGTCATCCAGTTTTGTTCCGTCTGATATATACCCTGCAATTCCTGCTGAATATCCGTAACCGTCACTTGTATTTGTGATATTACCGGAATTGACACAAGAGTTGATATAAGCATAATAAGTTGCAGAAGCAGTTATGCCACCGGTCTTGCCTGCATTAGACGTTATGTTGCCTTCGTTTGAACAGTAATTAAGATATGACAGGAAATTTACAGAAGGATTGTCTGGAATAAAAGAAGAAACCACCGCACCACTTATTCCACCTACATGAATAGCCTTCGGCCAACCAGAAACTGTATTTTCCGATGATTCAACAATAAAATCGGCCTTATTCTTGAGATTTTCCACAGTGGATGATTTTTCATCAGAATATACACAGCCTATGACACCTAATGTTATTCTGGTGTTGGTAGTGCCATTATAAAGCAGAGACACGTTATTTACAACATCGGCCACCGTCGATTCAGAGCAACAACCCGCAAGTATTCCTATATCCTGCATGGATTTTCCGGCAGTAGCGACTGTAAGCTTGCTGTTGTCGCCTGCCTCACCTATATTAAGGTTCTTTACGACTGCATTATGCAAGAGACCAAACAAGCCGAACGTTCCACCTGACACGGTTTCAGAATAATTAAGATTTATGTTCTTTATGGTTTTTCCATTACCGTCAAACATTCCGCCGTAAGTATTTCCAGTAATCTCCACATCATATACCCTGTCACCATTCTTTAAATATCTTAAGGTTGCATTCCCTATCGGTGTCCATTCTGATATACCAGTCATATCAATATCATCCATCAGGACCGCTTTGGCATCGGTCTCTCCTTCATTTACTATGGATGCAAACTTTTTAAGGCCATGGGCTGTATAGATATTATATACCCCTTCAACTTTCTCAATATCAATAACAGGATTGACAGCCTTTTTCATAATTACCGAAGGTGACACACCAAAACAGCCGTCTACTATCATTTTATCCGCATTATCCAATGCCCCTTGCAGCAAACTTCCGTCTGCCAATGTCAGGTTGATTTTTAGATTACAGCCTACTTCAGATTCTGTTCTATCTATGCTGCAGTACATATACACAGACAATAAACCGTCCGATACTTTACGGCCATCAAGTTTAACGGAAAAACTGTCAGAATATTTGTTTTTCAGACCTCTTTTACCATCGGCATCAAGAGATTTCACATTTACGAACTTACAGTTTCCATCGGCAGTCACGTCCAATGAAGACAACTCATCACCTTCTTCCAAAGAAGACAAATCAAGATTAAGTTTCAATAAGGCAAAATCATGAACAAAAGCTACATTATTGATTCCTTCGGAAGAAAGTTTGTCCAGATAGAAAGACATTACATCATATTCTTTCAACACCGAAAGCGTTTCTCCGTCGTTATACATCATCGACTTGGGATATGTCAGAAGGTTCCCGCCAGTTCCGCATTTCAAGACTTCGTCTTTACCGGATACAAGTATTACAGACTTGCCTACAAAAGTATCAGGTATATTCCCTGAAAAAACAGCAGTCTTGCCGTCATCTGAAAGATTTTCGGCTACCAAAGGGAAAAATCCAAGTTTTTGAGGAGTATAGACCACGTCATCCTTGACTTCGTTGAATGCAATCTCACCATCAGTGACCACTAATTTGTCAGGAACACCAAGATAAACCACATCTTTTTCATACCATCTGTCTTTAACCACACCATCATCGTCGGCCGTTTCAGATTTCAAAGGCTCAAAGGATGCAGAGATTTTTACACTTACAGAATCTGATGTCTGTTTCTCACCATCATTATCAATAATATCGTCTTTACATGCACCAAATAAAATATTAAAAGACAATACGGACAACAAAAGTATTCTTATTCCAAATTTCATTTCAATATATTTTTAAGTAAAAAAACATTAATAACTAAAGAAAAAGAGCATTTACCATACACGTAGCAACGGCTCTTTTTCAATAAGTTCATAAAGAAATCAACCGTTATTTCTTCAAGGTAAAAAACGTCAAGCTCAGAGAAGGAAGCACCACTTCTGATCTGTTCTTCTTCAATGAAACTTCAGGAGCAACCCCTTCGGCAGGAGTGTCAAGATTGAAGCTTCTCTGAGTTATTGAAGTATATACGTCCGAAGTATTATCGAGCGCAATACTTACTTTCTTTTCGTTCTTGCTCAGATTAGTTACAACTATAGAGACTTCATCGTCGTTTACAAATGCTATTGAACTAACATTTTCGTCAACCAAAGAATGTTTTGTATTCGAGAAGAACTTATCAATAGATGCAAAGGCAAATTCCTTCATTGTATAGTAACCGATTCTTCTCACTCCGTCTGTACCTTTCACACAATAAATGGCACGAGTCTTACCTTCCACAGCACCCGAGAACGGCTCGAAGAAAAGTTCGCCCTGATAACCGGCTTTGTACATATCCATTTTGTTGATGTATCTTTCGATACCCATCTTCATGGTTTCCTCTGTATCACCTATTGCGTCGCCAATGAAACCATAGGTTGACTCATCATCGAATGCCGGCTTACTTATTTTCTTTGTTTCAGTAGTGAAATTTTCATAAGGGTAGAACTTACCATAGTTATGTGTGGCAAAACCGTAATACAAGGATTCCTTCTTCTTGGAAGCCACAGTCTTTACAAAACTGGCACCTTGGTTAAGTCCCCAGCTTGCAGGGTCAGTAATAAGAGGCATAGGAACATTCCTGCTTTCACATTTCTTCTTCAAAGCCTCAATTATCTTTATAGCTCTGTCTACAGTAACAGCTTGAGTCCATTCCTTAGCTGTACTGAGATAGTTGATAGTAAGATTCTGTTTATGCATATATTCCAAATAGTCGCAAAGGAAATCAGCATATTTGTCTGTATCAAATTTGGTTGTAGGTTTATTATCACAAATCCAATCAGGTAGATTGTTGGCTCCACCATAACCGTTGTAGTCACTTTTCATTGTAGCCCAGAATTTAATATCTGGATTTGCCTCCTTGATCATCTTCATGGCTTTCACGTGATTATCGTAGAAATCCATAGTCTGGCTTCCTTCTGAAAGTTCCTGCTTCTTGTCGTAGGATACACGGCAAGTGTTGAATGGGATATCCTTGAAACACCAGTCAATGATTTCCTGCGAATTTTTCATCTCGAAAAGGAAACCGGCGGTTCTTTCGATATCCGTTCCCATTATCATGATTTCCTGTTCCTTGGCCTGAGGCGACACGGAAATCTGGAAATTAACATCTGACAATACAATTGTATATGCTGTAGAAGCACCGTTAGGGAATGAAACCTGGACTTTTTCCTCTATATCCCATTCTCCCAAAAAGGTTTCCGGCAACGGATATATAGTCACTCCATCTTCCAACTGATAGTTTACGTCAGTTATAAGCTGACCGTACTCAACTTTAGGAATGAGAATGTTCTTGTTTTCCTTATCTATTGTAGCTTCTATCTCCTCACCTTTATAAGTAACGCTGAAGGAAACAAAAGCATCTGCATTTACGGACAAGTCCGCACTATCATCCTTACAACCTACCAGGCAAAAGAAAAATATAACGATATACAGTAGTTTCTTCATTTTAGTTATTCTTTTAATTTTAACGGAATATGATTTGATATATTCAGTACTTCCCGCCGATAACATATGAGTACAGAGCAGGAAGTACTGGAGTACTGACTAAGGAATACTTAATTAGAGCCTATAGCTTTAATCTTTTCTTTGTATTGACTTAAGTTCGGCAATGCTTTATAAGCATCGACACTTTCTGCGGGAACATATATTGCCTTCAATGTATTTTTAGGAAATGCATTAGTTCCAAAAGTAGAAGGGACAGTTGTGGCATGTATTTCTATTTCGAACGCGCCTGATTTCTTCTCACCTCCAAATGCCAATCCACCAATCTTGGTTAATGTAGCCGGAAGTACTACCTTATTGGCTATAGAATTACATCCATTAAAACAATCATAACCTACATTCCATAAGCGAGACTCTGTTCCTATCTCAAGACCTGACATATTAGACATATTCTTGAATACAGCCTGAGCTATATTAGTTACGGAGTTAGGTATTACCAAAGTGCCAGTAAAGCCGGTACAACCAGTAAATGCATTATTAAGTATATCATTAAGCTGACCTTCAGGGGCGAAATTAATTTCAACTAATGAAGTACAACCATTAAATGCGTTTGCATTAATCTTTGTAATTGTAGGAGAGAAAGTCACACCTATTATTTTCTTGTCGCTTTTAAACAAATTAGCAGGAACTTCAGAAGTAGAGAAATACACTGTACCTTCCTTCTTCTCAGCATCGTAAAGATGTGTCAAGAATTCAGCTTGTGGAACCAACTGTTCGTCTGCTTTATACACAATATAATATTCTGTGGTTTCCGGTTCTTCAGGATCTACAGGCCAGTCAGGGTCTTCAGGATCTTCAAAGTTTATTTCTGTAATATCTGCCAGGACCAAATTGTCATCTACAGTCAAGTCCTGCATAGCCTTTTTCCCCTCAGCATTTGTGAAAGTGACAACAACACCTCCTGAGAACAAATTCTCAGAAGAAACTACGGGAATACTATAGCTAGCATCCTTGGCAAATTCACCTTCTATTACTGCATGGCTATAAGAAGAAGTTGAAGAAGGAACAATGCTTCCATCCTTTACATTAAGATAAAAAGTACCAGCAAAAGGAATTCCAGATTTATTCTGAACAGAAATACTCTTTACATCAGAAGTATTTTCAGCTGTCATCTTCAGAGTCACTTTCTTGTCAAGGGCGGTAAAAGACACTACATCGTCTGACGAATTATTGACTTGTGCATAATATATTCTTGAACTTTGCGAAGAAGCCTCTACTGCCGATATGCTGGCTGGAAGATTCAACTGCACTATTCCGTCGGCAATCTTCATGTCCTGACTATAAGGATAAACAGCTATATAGCTTTCGCTTTCCACCACATTACCCTTGAATCCTGCTATTGCAGCCGGCGATTCTATATCTGTAGAAAACTTGCTATTCACTCCGTAAGTATCAAAGACACTGATTATGTCGGTATTGCTCCATTGCTTTCCGTCGGGTAGCTGGGCTTCGAAGTTCAGTGTAATGTTATCTCTTTTTCCAGGATAATCAGTAGGATATTCTTTCACGTCGTCACACGACTGGAAAGATGCAGACAACAAGAACAATCCAAGGAACAGCTTGCCTAAACGCAAGCCGTTACCTGATATTTTATTATCATAATTAAATCTCATAATATTCTTTTATTTATAAAGAAACTGAATTTTATTTCCACTCTTCAAATCTTAATTCTCTGTAAGGATCCTGACGGCGTGTCAAAATTTCATTTTCCACAGAATATATCTTACCATTTCTTTCGTACTTATATGATATGTTGATAATCATTTTAGAGTCAAGATTTTCTTCATCGTAAGAGTATTCGTAAGTACCATTACCTTCAAGCAATTTCACACCGCCTTCAGCCTGCGACAGAGTAACTGTCTTGTCATTATTCAAAACAAGATTCATTTTCACATCAGTAACTCCGTTTACTACATCGTACAATACATCTCCCAAGCCATACAGACATAATTCGTTGGCTGATATTGTTACCAATTCTTTAGTTTGGTTATCATCCTTGTTCTTGAAAGAAATAATGTCTGAAATAGGTGTACCATCTGAATTGAATTCCTGAATTCTTCCGTTATAAAAATAATCACCGTGATAAGTACTGATATACTTGATGGCAACTATAGAGGTTTCCTTACCTGCAAGAATGGAATCCAAAGAAGAAGACTCAATCTCGAAAGGCAGAGCATAGTATAACTTGGTAGAATTTACATCCTCGTAAAACTTGTCAGTAAAACTTATGGTAACATCTGCAACTGGAATTGTAGACTTTGAAACCTTCATTGTACTCTTATCTGAAAGGGTATAGTGTGTTTCGGGCAATATATGCAATCCTGTACCCTCAAGAAGTTCTGGATTAATCTTGAATTCAGCCCAGTCATTCTTGTCGACACCACGCTTACCGCCAATTGCGCCACCCACTGCTATTGTCATATCACGGTCAGCTATGACTGTACGCAATGGTTCCTGACTGCTAAATCCTATAGAAGAATATTCATAGTCATTAATAAAATCTTCGTAACAAGAAGTAGCAGAAATCATTATCATCAAACTGTATATATAATGTCTAAGTTTCATAATCTTATTCTTTTAATTATTTCCAACCCAAGTTGTTTATTAAGTTAGGATTCTTTACGCATTCCGAGTATGGAAGCGGTGCATAATAATAACGAATATCATCAAATTTATATTCAGTTACATTGACATCTGTGTCATATGTAAACGTTTCGTTTTCGTTCTTAACTACCTTCACACCTTTAATCGTTTCATTAAGCGGCATCAACCATCTTCTCAAATCGTAATAACGCTGGTTCTCGAATGCAAACTCCAAACGACGTTCGTTCAATATAAGTTTCCGGAACAAGTCCTTGTCAGCAGCCATTTCGTCAAGATAACCTGTATCTTCTATTCCTCCCGATGTTTTTCTTACCATTTTGATTACATCATAAGCTGAATATTTACAAGTAACGGTCTGACCTGCATCATTGACATAAGTTCCTTTCGCTGTAGGTCCGAATAATTCGTTAGACGCTTCTGCAAAATTCAAGAATACTTCAACCTTTCTCAAGATAGGATTGTAATGGTTAGAGTTCTTCTGTGTCATAATCTCAAGCATTGTTTCCTGTTTAGAAAGGAACTTAGCAAGGTAATATCCTGTTTTAGAGGAGTTCCTGTTGAACATTATTCCGTCATTTCCACTCTCGGTGACATCAATAAGATTACCGTTAGTACCAAACTTGGCTCCATGATAATATATAGTATTATAGAAACGCAAGTCACGTCCTTGGTAAGGATTACTTGCATCATAACCAGAAGCAGCCCTATCGATAGGATAGCCATTTTGCATAGGATATGCATCAACTAGATTCTGAGTAGGTACATTGGCTTCATCCCCCAGACAATATGGGGTGAAATCGCCGGTTTCCATATCTTTGGTTGAGAAATAGAATCTAAACAGGAAATCGCCCGGTGTAGTATTGCCTGCATCTGCAAGTTCTGTAGGTTTCAGTGCATTGAACTTACTAAATGTTGCGTCATTCAACAACTCATCAGCAATCTTAAGCACCTGCATCCAGTTAGAGTCATATTTTTCCTTATTCACTATTGTGTATCTGTCCATACCTTGCAAACTGACACAGTCGTCATCCTGATAAGCAGGAGAGGCAGCATATAGCGCTACTCTTGTTTTCAGGGCATGAGCTGCAATTGAAGTAGGTCTACCAATATGAGTCTTTCCGAATACAGCATCATCGTTATTCTGATATGCCTTAGGCAAATTCTCTATGGCAATATCCAAATCGGCAAGAATCTGGTCGGCACATTCGCGATATGTATTTCTTGAATATGAACTAATGTTGGCAGCCTCCTCTTCTGTGACAAAGTGCATTACCAGAGGATAACCTAAAGCAGCACCACCCTGTGCCGATTTACCGCCATAAGCCTGAAGCAACTGGAATCCCCAGTAAGCTCTTAGGAAATGAGCCTCACCCATAAGTCTTTGCTTTATGGCAGCATCCTTTTCAGTATCTACCCTGTCGTAAAGTGTATTTTCAGTCAAACCGTTTTCAAGGAATGAATTTATATACTGGAACTGATTGAAACAAGAATTCCAGTTATTCAAAGGATAGTTATAAGTAGAAAAGTCTCCTGATACTAACTTATATATAGATGAAGAATACTTGTTGGTAAGAGCATTGTCTGTAGCGGCATCCAAAAAGTTTCCATTGTAGCGGTCAGGAACTTTGCTTATAGCCTCGTATGCATTGTACAAAACACCTTGAGCCAATTCGGGAATGGTCCATACATATCCATCATTCCACTCACTGGTAGGCTTTTCACCAAGATAATCACTGCAGGATGCAAGCAATCCTAAAACAGCGCATGAACATAAGTATCTATTAAGTTTCATAAATTGCATAAAGATTTAATTTTAAAAAGTTAGTGTCACACCTCCTGTTATTGTTCTATATACAGGGTAATTGGTTACACCTGCATTCAGGGCTTCAGGGTCTAGATTCTTCTCGGAAGAAAGTACAAACAGGTTAGTTGCTCTACCAAATAATTTTACCTTCTTAAGAGCATTTCCACGTTTAGTATTGAATGTATAGCTCAACTCTACGTTTTTAAGTCTGAAGAAATTAGAATTTTCAAGCCAGAAAGTGGAGTTTACAAAATTGTTGTTTCCTTCAGTAGTAGTAAGTCTTGGATAAGTTCCTTCAGGATTGTTAACCGGATGATAACGGTCAAGAACTACTTCAGAATATTTGTCATTACCCTTAACCCAATAATAAGAATTGCTTTTCATTGTGTTTACACCAAGCTCTGTGGTGCCGAGCATATACAATCCCCATCCCTTATAGTTAAGATTTACATCAATACCGCCAGAAAATCTCGGATAAGAGTTTCCTATCATCTTCTTGTCTCTGTCGTCAATAATATTGTCTCCATTAATATCAGCATATGCAATATCGCCTTCCTGATAATCACCAATCATCTGTACAGGTCCGTCAAGAGCGACATTCTTTCCGAACAATCCTAAAGCTTCATAACCGAAGATTGCATCAGTAGGTTTTCCTACTGCCTTAATATCTTCGTCAGGGTAATTAACTTCATTCCATTTTTCAAGTTTGTTCTTTGACCATATCATGTTGGCTCCTACCTGATATGAGAAGTCTCCTATACGGTCGTTCCATGAGAGTTCTACATCAATACCCTGGTTGCTCACTGCACCCATATTGTACACACTGGTAAATGGTCCGAGTATTGAAAAATACTGTGAGCTGTTAGAACCGATAATGTCATCGCGGTATTCATTGAAATAATTTACTTCAGCTTTCAGACGGTTCCTCAAGAACATAGCTTCTAATCCGATGTTCCATTCTGTTGATTTTTCCCATCTTAAGTCTTTATTGGCAAGACGAACAAAGTCGGTAGTAAACGAAGCCGTTTTGTTCTGCTCACCGAATGTCACATTACTACCTTTCTGCCATGCAGTAGAGTAAGTAAGGAAAGAAGTACCTCCATCATAACCCAAGATACCATAACTACCTTTGAGCTTAAGGAAATTAATCCATTTGATATCCGACATGAAGTCTTCATTAGAGATTATCCAACCTGCACCTGCAGCACCTGCAAGGAAATACTTATTATCGGAATAGAACTTATTGCTTCCCATAAGAGCCAGATCTCCTTCTATGGAATATCTCTTATTATATACATAATTAAGACGAAGGCTGGTATTGGAATTCTTTACATCCTGTGCATTCCCCTTGACTTCCTTTTCGTAATAGTTGTGAGCAAGCATAGCATCTACATCATGCAATCCGAAAGAACGCTGATAACCTACATTTGCTCTCCATCCTAAAGTCCGTCTTGTTTCATCCGCATCCTTTGACTGGTTAGCCTGCAAAGATTCTTTCTTCATCTGAAGGAAAGAAGGTTTGCCATCTACTATACCTCTCAGTGCGTATGTAGGATATGTATTGTTCTGTCCATGCTTGATATAGTTATAGTTCTCGAATGTGATGAAAGCACTTGCAGACAAGCCCTTTACAAAACGGTCGAGAGTAAAGTCAAGACCAATATTCGTCTGGCTTACTACATATCTTTCGGAAGTGAAACCACCGTACTCCATCTGAGCATACAAGTTGTTCGGCACAAGAAGGCTTGAACCGAAATATGGAACACCGTCTTCTGAAGGCTGCAACCCTAATATCTCAGGGGAAAGAGTCAATGGATATTCATTAGGACGTGTTGTTGACAATGCTGAATATACAGATGAACCATCAAGTCCACTCCAATCTCTCATCTCCATTCTTACAGAACCATCTGCAATGATACTGAGATAGTCAGTAACCTTTACATCAAGATTACCTCTTGCATTCAGTCTGTTCAAGTCAGGTCTTTCGCCTACTTTTTCGAAACCGTTACCGCCAAGGTAGTTTACAATCATAGAATATCTAACCTTATCGCTACCTCCATTCATATCGAAAACAGCTTTACGGTACATGCTATGGTTCTGGAGGAAATAGTCATGGAAATCTACATTTGGAAATCTCCAGTCATTTATGCCAGCAGAGTTCTTGTATCCTTCAAGATCAGCCTGAGAATAGAAATCAGGATATCCGTCGTTATTTCTGGCTTCGTTGTAGAGTCTGGCATAATCATATGAGTTAAGGTAATTCGGACGTCTTGTTCCCATCATGACCCCCATCTCTGCAGAAGCTTGGATAACCCTTTTATTGGCCTCACCACGACGTGTAGTAACAACAATGACTCCATTTGCAGCACGCGGACCAAACAATATCTTGGCTGTGGCATCCTTCATTATTTCAATTTTCTCAATTTCTTCTGCAGTTACGTCATTCAAGTTTCTTTCCAAACCGTCGATAATGGTAATAGGGTTGTTTCCATCTTTACGATGAAGACCTCTGATATATAAGGATGAAGAATTGTTTCCCAATCCGTTTACTGTCGGAGTAGCAACCAATCCGGCAAGTCTTCCCTGAAGTGCATTCGACAGGCTGAAATCCGGATATGACGCAAGTTCCTCGCCTGTAATAGATGAAACTGCACCTACAAGTTCCACCAGTCCTGTTGTACCTCCATCCAGGCGTTCATGCGTATATTTTCCTGAAGACAATAATTGTATCTTTTTCATCTTAATGACTTTAGGGAAGGATTGTGATGCAAGATTTATCACCACATCTTCGTAACCCATAGCTTCAACAAGAACAACACCATTAGCCTTCGACTGGACGTTTGCAATACCTTTATTATTGGTAAAAGCAGAAACAGCACCTTCGTGAGTAAGAATCTCGGCTCCTACTATAGGATTATTGCCTTCATCTACCACCACTGCCTTGTAATTCAGAATCATAGCAGTTTTTGTAGTTTTTGCTTTCTTCTTATTATTTTGAGCACAAACCGGCTGAACAGCCCCTGCAAACATTGCAAGCATCAATGCTCCTGTATATAGTTTAAATTTATTCATATTTGATCTGTTTTAGTATCAATACAATTACCAACCGGGGTTCTGTTTAAGATTTTTCATTGAGGCAACATCCTCCATAGAGAAAGGATACCAGTAGTTTCTCATTTCGAAAACCCTTCTCTCACCAGGAATTTCCTGAACCTTGTAAGTGAATGTAAGTTGAGACTTATCACTTATTGAAGCATGATTAGACTGTTTAGGGGTTGCAACAATTCTATTTACGGGACCCAAAACTTCATGTGCAGTCATCCATCTGCGAAGATCGAACCAACGATGAAACTCAAACATAAGCTCTACTGCGCGTTCTCTGCGGTATGCCTTTCTGAATTCATCTGGATTATTGTAGATATCTTCAGTCAAATCTGTTATACCGGCTCGTCTGCGAACTACATTCAAAGCATCTACTGCAGACATTTTACAACCTGGAATTACTTCTGTTGCACTACCTGTAGCTTCGAACGAGGCCTCTGCAAAATCAAGATAAATCTGAGCAACGCGAATATAAACTGTTATGAATCTATAAAGTGTTAGCTGATTCTTCAACAAATCTGCTCCTTCCCACCAGAATTTCTTGCACAAGTATCCAGTCTGGGTCTTTTTATTAGTATACTGACTTTCTTTCCAATAATTGCTCATATCACCACCTTCATACGTTGTAATATACAATGGTTCATCAGTCTTTGTAGCTCCCCACTTCTGTCCACAATACAATATATTGTTATTAAAACGTGGATCACGGTCCTTATAAGGATCATTAATAGAGTAGCCTGATTTAGGATTATCTATAGGATAGTAATTGCCGTCATCACCTTTCTTCTCAAACAGGTCAACCATATTCTGTGTTGGAGCACATACTGCAACGGCATCTTCACCAGTCTTAGCTGAATACTGATTACTAAGCCAGAAAGAGTTTATGGTATAGCTCACATTTGAAGCAGTCCTCCTGTTATACCACAGATATTCCGGCTGTGTAAAAGGAGGTGCAGTCCAGTAAAACAAATGCTGATATGTTTCAGACTCAACACCTTTGGTGCACATCAGATAGTTTCCACATTCGGTATGTGTTTCCATATAATCCAATACAGCTTGCGCAGAAATAGCTGCCGTCTTTGCGCGCTCCTTGTCATAATCCATAACTTTTGTCTCTTCGAGACCGTTCTGCATCAATGGACTTGCATCATATAACTGAGCCATTGACTTGAATGCCATAGCTGCAATCTTGTTCGCCCTACCGGTATTGTCTTCATCCCATGCATCAGGCAGCATTTCAATTGCTTTTTCTATATCCTCCATCATCCAGTCGTGAGATTCATGATAGGTCATACGAGGTAAATCATCATCACCATCACCAATAAACATTTTATCAAGTTTAGGCATACCTCCATATCTCTTAATCAGTTGGAAATAGAACCATGCACGAAGGAAATAAGCCTGTCCAAGGATTTCAGTCTTCTGGTCCTCTGTTATATTTACAACCTTATCAATATCATTGATTACACGGTTAAGGATTCTTATTGATTTATATGACCTACCTATTGATGTATTAGTACTGTTACCAATTTCAAACTGGGTTATTGATTTGTTCAGCCAGTTTCCAGAAGTAATTGTTCCTATAGCAGCCGCCCCGTTTGACACAGCAACCATTTCATCAGAGAATGTACATACATGGAATCTGCCGTTGTCCATTTCATCTCTAGACACATAAGTATCAAGAAAGCTGTAGGCTCTATCCATATAGCCTCTGATAGACTCGTATGATTTATAGACATCACTCTCGACCAAGCCCATGTCAGGCGATTTGTCGAGAAAATCTTCACAAGAAGTCTGGGTCATAGCCAGTCCCAAACTACAAATTCCTACAAGAAATATATGTTTTATATCCATATTCATTTCAAATTATATTTAGAAAGACAATCTCATACCAAAATTATATCTGCGAACTATAGGATAAACATTCTGTCCACCTGTTTCAGGGTCACGTCTTTTATCAACCCCCGAAAATGTAAACAAGTTTGTACCATTTACATATAACTGACAACTGCTAATATTCATCTTCTTAATCCACGATTTAGGGAAAGAATAGTTCAGTTCCAGATTTTTAAGTCTGATATATGAATAATCAGTATATGTGAAAGTAGATGCCTGAGCATTATAGTTATTGGTAATATGTGGAGCAGGTTGCATAATCTCTGTACAGAACCGGTCTGAATATGTCCATCTGTCCATATCAGGCTGAGCCTGGATATTTCCTCCGGGGAAGTCCCACATAAAATTATTAATTCCATCCTTATATACATCTGTAGCAGCATATAGCATTGCATTGAAGCCAAATCCTTTATATGCAAATCCAAGGGTCAACCCATAAGTTGTAAGAGGATAGCTGAGATGCTCTACAGGTGCTACATCCTTAGAGTCAATAACACCATCGGCATTATAGTCTATATAAACGAGATCACCGGAGGTAAGCCTGTCTTTTGAAATATTATTACCCATGCTTACCTGCTGGTAATTGAAAATATCGTCAATAGTAGCAAAGTTTCCTGTTACAAGATATTTGTTTGCTACTCCAATAGGCTTGCCTGCTAGTTTCAAGTAATCTTCATATTTATTTGGGTCGTCACGGAATACTACACGGTTTTCACTGCTGGAGACATTGAACTTAACAAAATACGTGAAAGCCTTTCCTATCTTATCGTTCCAGTTTACATCAAGTTCAAAACCATGATTCTTTGTTTCTCCGATATTCATAGAACCTACACCTATACCCATCCATGGTCCAATAGTTCTTTTCTGCATAAGAATACCTGTACGATTTTCATTGAAAAGATCCAGATTTAAACGTAACTTGTTGATGATAGTCATTTCGATACCAAGATTCTGCTTTACTGCAGTTTCCCATGTAGAATACGGATACGCCAATGTTCCTTCTGCATATAATGGTCCGAAGTTTACATTCTGATTCATACCAAACTGAACATTTCCACTGGAAGAGAAAGTCTGGATATAGTTAAAGCGTCCCGAATTAGCATCACTACCGACTTCACCATACGAATATCTTACCTTCAGGTTTGTAAGCCATTTTTCCTTTATTTTTTTCATGAAAGGTTCCTCCGTGATTCTCCAACCGATAGAGAATGAGGGGAAGAATCCGAAACGCTTGCCGAGAGCGAACTTCTCGGACCCAGTATATGCTGCATTGACTTCAGTAAGATAACGTTCTTTCCAATTATAAGTAACACGACCTACCCAGTCTTCCGAATATGACGGGAAGTTCATTGTAGAACCGGATGAACTGTCGGATATTTTACGGTTAAACACAGCCAATGCTGTCACATTATGGTCATTGAAACTGCGTTTATAGTTCATTGCTATTTCGTAATACAGGTTTCTTCCATAACTCTTGAATGTATCATTTGTTACACCTACCGGAACATTATCAACAGCCTGCTCATCCTGAAATCTTTTATCAAGTATAATAGGATAACTGATTGTACCATCTTCATTTATGATAGGATTGGCATAATCATAAGTTCTGTGGTATCTAACGTATGCATTTACATTAGCCTCAGCATCATTCACTTCCAACTGGCCTCCTCTCATTATCTTGGTTTGACGATTTGAAGAAGTATTATAGGATACTGTAGCTTTCACAGACAGACCTTTGGTAATAAAGTTCAAATCCTGATTCAAAACAACGTCATAGAATCCCTGGAAAGTCTTATACATAATCTGCCCTCTAAGATTAAGGTCCGCTACATTATTACCTGACCCTTGCCTACCTGCTCCCCATTCTCCATCAGAATACTTTATAGGGAAAAGATTCTGGGCTGCGTATAAACCACTGAACAAATATGTATCTCCATCATCGGCATCTCTGGCTCCGGGCTGGTTTCTGTACCCCATCTTTCCTGCTATATTTACAGAAAGTTTCGTAGACCTAGTAATATTGAAATCAAAGTTTGTTCGCCAGTTATAACGTTTGTAGTAGAAACGAGGGTCGTATTCAGCTTGTTTCTGAATATCGTAAATGTCACCGTCATTAAGATAACCTATAGAAGCAAAATAAGCCATACGTTCTGTACCACCACGGATATTAAGGTTGTAGTTCTGCTGGAAGCCGGCTCCCTTCACCATTTCATCCCACCAGTCAACCTGAGGGAAGTAATCGTTATAAGGCCCATAATTACCGGTTCTGAAAGCATTTTCCCAAGCTGCAATAGTAGTTTGAGGAATAGTTCGATCCCACAAGCCTTCGGATGCCAAAGCTTCATTATATAAACGCATAGAAGTAGTATAAGGGGCCCATTCTATATTTGCAGTAGGCTGCTTCAAACCAAAGTTAGCACTAAAGTTCACCTTTGGCTTATCATTAGAACCACGTTTTGTAGTCACAAGAATAACACCATTTGCACCTTTTACACCATATACTGCAGTAGCTGAAGCATCTTTCAACACAGAGATTGACTCTATTTCATTGATATCAACATCGTTGAAATTACGTTCCATACCATCTACAAGACAAAGAGGTGCTGCACTACCCCATGTAGCCTTACCGCGAATAAATATATTAGCCTGGTCAGCACCCGGCTTAGAGTTAGTACTTATGGAAGTAACACCCGGCATCTGTCCCTGCAAAGCTTCAGAAACCGAATTCACACTACCTACCTTGAGCAAATCATCCCCCTTGGTAGTAGCAATGGCACCTACACTGGATGCTTTTGTCTGTTGACCGTAACCAACTACTACAACCTCTTCAATCATCTGAGAATCTTCCGACATCAAGACCCTTGAAAGATTTATACCAGGCTTAACAACAATCTGGACATCCCTATATCCAATAAAAGAAAAAACAAGCACCTGATTTTTCTTTGCAGTGATAATAAAATTACCATCAAAATCTGTGATAACCCCCTGACTTGTTCCTTTGACAAGAACATTTACACCAATAAGAGGCTCATTAAGGACCTCATCCCATACCTGCCCTTTCAATGTTATATCCTGTGCACTTACAAACTGCACAATAAAAACAGAAAGAGATATCAAAATAAAGCATTTTAACTTCCTTGTTCTCATATAAATAAATTAAAGGTTAATGTTTGATTAAAAAATCTCGTGAATAAAAAAAGTCTTTTTCCCATGTTTTCATAAGTTTTTTTTAAAGTTTATAATTAATTCCAACAATTGCAAATGTAAACATAAATAAAACATGTGGTGGGTACAAATCATTCATTTAATGGGTAAAAACCTCTCATTAACTTTATAGGAATCTCCGCTCTTTAATATAAACTATTGAAAATAAACACTTTAGCCCTTTATATTAAAGAAAACAATACTTTTCGAAGGTATGTTTACATTTAGTACTGAACCAGTCATAAACACGTCAGCTTTTGCCCCCTCTATCGGTAATGAAATATTAAAAGCTAACCCATAGGCATTTAAAGAATTACTACATCCGTTGATATAAACTGGAATGTTATTGTAATCTACTTCCGACTGGTTTACTACAGCCAAGAATATTTCTTTATCGTTGCTAAAAGCCATTGTAAAGACGCTGTCGGCAAGACCAATATTAACCGGCTCAATATAAGACATTCCTTTTCTAGAAATAGAATTGACAAAATGTTTCATTACATAATACGAACGCATTCTTTTAGCTTCTCCGCCTTTTCTGAAATAGATACTTCTTGTCTCGGCATTATATCCTCTGGAGAAAGGTTCAAAAATCAATTCACCGGAAATGCCATCTCTGTAAAACTCTGCTTTTTCGCGATAGGTTCCGAGAAGATGTTTCAAATCTGTTGGTTCCTCGCCATTGGTTCTGCCTCCGGGGCCACTGCCAGATTCATCGGCAAAAGCCAGCTTTCCACATCTTGCAGCAGCATTGACAAATGTCTCGTACAAAAATCTGTCGTGTTCTTTCTTATTGAGATTATGAGTTGAAAAAGCATAATACAAATCCTTGCTTCCGACTTTTTCGACCTGCTTTATGAAATTTACACCCTGAGTCACTCCCCAACTGGCCGGATCTACATATAGAGGTATGTTGATACTTCGATTCTTACATATTTCATTCAACTTCAATATTATCTTTTTAGCCCTTTCGGCTGTTATGACCTGTGTCCATTCTTTAGCTACAGCCATATAAGAAATTTCCACTCCATTTTTCTGCATCAGTTCAAGATAATCAGCCAGGAATACTGCATATTTATCGCAGTCAAAACGGGCGGTAGGATTATAATTACAAATCCAATCTGGAAGATTGTTTTCGTTATTATACCCATGATAATCGCTTTTCATCGTTGCCCAAAACTTAATTTTAGGATTTACTTTACGTAAAAGCTTCATGCTTTTTATAGCATCGTCGTAAAAAGAAGGATTTTTTATTCCTTCCTTCAACTCTTGCTTCTTATCATAAGATACTCTGCAAATATCGAAATGAACATCACCAAAACACCATTGTGCTACTTGCAAAGGATTGGCAGCCATCTGTAGAAAGGACTGACTTCGCTCCATATCTCCACCTATAAACAGAATTCTCTGTTTCTTATTATTAAGGTCTATTTTAATAGCAGGCGATTCAGTGTTCAACGAAGAAGCATTCACAAAAGCTGCAAAAACACCTATAAAAGAAGCGAATAAGATTATTGTCTTAAAAATTTTCATCGATAATTTATCTTAATGTTACTTTTATTACACAATCAGTATCCGGCTTGAGAGATTTAGTATGCAACACAACTCCTCCATCGATTTTTTCATAGCCCACCTTGGATTCATCGTCATACTTAACAACGCTTTTAACGTTTCCATCGACCGGTATAGTAACAAATTCAGGCATTGAATCTGCAAGAATATGAACATATAGTTCTTTTCCCTTGCATGTCACAGTACCCCAATCTGAATTACTCACACCATAACCTGATGTTCCATAGATTGTATTGCCATACTTGTTCATCCATTTGCCGATTTCCGCCATACGGTCGAGTGCTGTAGCCGGAATCTCACCATTAGGCTGAGGACCTACATTAAGAAGAAGATTAGCATCTTTACCAGCCGAACGCACCAACAGACGGATAAGTGTTTTGGCAGACTTATAGTTCTGGTCCTTCACTTTGTATCCCCACATAGCATTCATGGTAGTACATGTTTCAAGAGGCAAGTGGCTTATATCCTGACCTGCAAGACCTGACTTGTTTTCTCCTGGAAGGTCTCTTTCAAACATCTGTATATCTTCACCTTCATTAATTTCACGATGATGATTATTACCGACGAGACATGCAGGCTGCAATTTATGAATTAAAGCATATTGTTCCTTTAAGCCCCAATTAAAATCTTTTGGCTGATCCCAAAGACCATCAAACCATATAGCACCAATAGGACCGTAGTTAGTCAATAATTCTGTCAACTGATTATTCATGAATTTATAATAATCATTCCAGTTGCCGGCTTTTTTACGTCCTGTTTTATGTCCGGTTCTACCCAATGGATAGTAATCTTCGCGTGCCCAGTCAAGGTGAGAATAATATAAATGCAACTTAATACCCTGTTTTCTACATTCATCAGCCAATTCTTTCAGAACATCACGTTTGAAAGGAGTAGCATCAACGATATTATAATCAGAATATTTTGTATCATACATTGAAAAGCTATCGTGATGACGTGTAGTAAAACAAATATATTTAGCACCAGTAGCCTTAATAGCTGACACCCACTCCTTGGCATCGAAATTAGCCGGATAGAATGCTGAAGCCGCTTTTGAATATTCTTCGTTCTTAAGTTCACCATTATTCAGATACCATTCTCCCTGACCAAACATACTGTATATACCCCAATGGATGAAAATACCAAAACGACTTTCGCTGAACTCTTTTCTAGCTTGGATATTTTCTGGTGTTGGAACATATTCTGCAAATGCAGGAAAAGTCATACAAAAAGATATAGAACCTAGCAAAATCTTTTTGCCTATGTTCTTAAAGCTTTTAGAAAAATCAATCATAAAGTATTTATTTGTAAATATAAAGTTTCTCACTCTCTTCCCATGAAATCTTTTCAGGAGTATCTCTCCAATAGTATTTGTCGAAATCACAACAGTCGTTGTTCTTCTTCATCTCTTCCTTAAGGATTCTGTTGTAAGCTTCTTTCTTAAAACGGTATTTCTCATCGTTTGCTAGATTTACCATTTCAAATGGGTCGGTATTAAGGTCGAACAACTGCTCTGTAATTTTTCCGTTCACATTATATATTATATATTTCCATCTATCCTTAACCAAAGCCCTCTGAATACTACTATAGGCAAGGAACAACTGATTACGATGGTATTTTGCAGTACCTTCGATAACCGGTAACAATGATTTTCCAGTAACTGACTCGGCAGTTTTAATGTCAAGAAGGTCACATACTGTAGGATATATATCATAAAGATAGCAATCTACATCCTTTTCTATTCCTTTTTCTTTACCTGGAACTACCATCAACATAGGAACGCTGATACTGTGTTCATAGAGATTCTGCTTTCCTATCAGTCCATGACGTCCTACAGAAAGTCCATTGTCGGAAGCAAAGATAATTATTGTATTATCCAATTCTTTTTTCTGGCGAAGTGTCTCGATAATTCTACCAATCTGAACGTCTACTTCGCTTATCATACCGTAATAATGTGCAAGTTCCTGTTTTACAGCAGCCTCAGTACGTGGAAAAGGCAACAAAACTTCATCACGTATCAAGAGTTCACCATTGTCAAAAGGATGACTCGGCATGAAGTTAACCGGCAGGTCCAATGTATCAGGACTGTACTTGTGACCATAATCAGGATGCTGGTGTCTTGGGTCGTGAGGAGAAGTAAACGCCACAAATGCAAAGAACGGCTTATTTTTTTTTCTATTAGAAAGGAAATCAACTGTTGCTTCGGCAAACATTTCGGAAGAGAATTTTTTCCCTATAAATGGTTTCTTATAACTGCCCGTTTCATCGTAGTGATGCAGACGTGGGGCTGTATGACCACCTTTCTCGTACGAGTGCATACCACCGAAGAAAATATTATCACCTTTTTCGAACGAACGGTTGAATGACTTCTTGTCGGCATGCCATTTCCCTGTTCCAAATGTTTCATAACCATTCTGTCTTAAAAGTTCAGGCAGTGTAACCTGAGACTGAGGAATTTCTGCACCGTCCTTACTAATCTGATAGACACCTCTACCTGTCATAATCATAGCACGGCTCGGCATAGACAATGCTCCACACAAAGCTCCGTTTGTATAAGTATGAGAGAAAGTGATCCCATTATTTACCAGATTATCAATATTGGGAGATACCACCTGAGGGTTACCATATGCATTGATACAAGTTTTCTGCATATCGTCAACCAAAATAAATAAAACGTTTTTTTGTCTTGCAGCATGAGCCAAACCTGCAAACATAAGCATTCCGGCTGCAAAGAACATTTTTTTCATAACTGTTATTATTTTTTATTATCAGATTCTATATTCTTAATTTGAGCGAATAATCTTTTTTCTATATCAGGATGTTTGCCATAAAGATTCTTCTGTTCGTTTCTGTCTTCAGGGAGATAGTATAAATGACTTTCCTTCTTTCTCTTGTTAAAGACAAGTTTCCAACCATCACTAGATACTACAGCCGGACCAATCTTTGAATCCAAGACAACATATCGCATTGGCAATGACTCTTTCTGTCCCAACAATACCGGCAGATAGGATACACCATCTTTTTCTGAGCTTAATTCCACCCCCAGCATATCTGCAAATGTTGATACTAAATCATAATTTGAAACCAACTGGTTGGTAGTATATCCAGCTTTAATTTTATCTTTCCATCTGAAAGCCAAAGGAACTTTTACACCACCTTCCCAATTGGACCATTTTTTACCTGTCATACCAGCATTACCATTGAACAAATCTCCAGTGCGCTCTGAAGTGTAAGGATAATTCCAATCGTCGAACTTTTTGCCATTCATATCCCTGACCGGTGCCTTCATACAACGATTATCGACTGTATAATATGTCTCATGACCATTGTCGACAGAGAAAATAAAAATAGTATTGTCCAGAAGATTAAGTTTTTCCAATTCATTAAGCATCACACCAATATGGTCATCAAGCATCTTGACCATAGAAGCATATTCCTTTTCCAACTCTGACAATTTTTTATTATTCTTGACTTCAGGATGTACCTCCGGGATAGCGACAGGTCCATGAGGTAACTGAGTTGGATGATAGAGGAAGAAAGGTTTATCCTTATTTTCCCTTATAAACTGTATGGCTTTTTCTACGAACAGGTTCTGAGAATACACCGCTTTTCCATCCATATTCCATCTCTTCTTGTATGTCTCAGGTGTCTCTTTTTCGAAGGCTTTAGCACAGTCAACATGAGTGTTACCATCAATTCGGACAATGTTGCCGTTTTCGAATAGGAAAGGAGGATAGTATCCATGACAACGAACATGGTCAAGATACCCATAATAATAGTCCCATCCATGTTCCTTCATCTGCTGGCGCGAAACTGTAAATCCCCATTCAAGTTTTCCTATTTCACCGGTAACATATCCAGCTTTTTTGAATATCTGAGGCAAAATGTAATCATTACCGGAAAGCTTTACATCGCGAGAGTTTATTTTATTTTCTACAGAATCTATTACCTCTTCAATTTTATCTGTCTTAAAAAGAGCACCATTTTCAATATGCCACTTATTGTTACGATAGTCGCTGTAGCCGGTAAACATACTGGCTCTTGCCGGAGCAGAGAACATACATCCATATGCATTTTCAAAAGCAGTACCCTCGGCAAATAGTCTGTCGATATTTGGTGTACTGATATATTTCTGTCCATAATGGGAAAGCATACCTTTACCCATATCATCGGCATAGACAAATACCACATTGGGTTTTTGCATTTCCTTAGCACACAAAGCAATAGGCAATGTTGCCGCTAGAAATAAAGAATTCCTTTTCATACGTATAATATTAATGGTTTAATTTAAAGTTGTTCTAATTTATCTTTTTGTTTCCATTGCTTAACAAAATCGTTCTTTTGCGGTTTACCCGGAGTACTTCTTCCATCTTTTATATATTTTATCATCAAAGATTTAAGTTCGTTAGCCTTTTCAGGAAATTCTTCTACAAGGTTTCTTGTCTCCTTTGGGTCAGAATACATATCATATAGTTGCATAGGAGGGAGATTCTGCAAAGCCTTTTTATCATTTGGTTTTGGGAAACTCCATCCTCCGGAACTTGCGGAGAGTAAAAGTTTCCATCTTCCCTGACGAATGGTAAATTCGCCTGCTATAGAATGATGAACTGTAGCTTCACGTATTGATGGAATTTCCTGCACAGAATAAATAGCCGGCAAGAGGCTATAACTGTCTTCGCCTTCTGTATCAGCAAGTTTATAGCCATTTACATCAGCAAAAGTCGCATAAAAATCAGTTAGACATATTGTCTGGTTCACTTTATGAGGTGAAACCCTGCCTTTCCATCTCAATATACATGGTATTCTGTGCCCTCCATCGAACAAATCTGCTTTATTGCCTCTGTAAATATGATTAGGATGATGTCCTTGTTCTTCCATTTCGGTAATTCCCGCTGCAGGACTGCAACCATTATCTGCAGTAAATACAATGATTGTATTGTCCTCCTCACCAGAAGCCTTTACAGCTTCCAATACCTTACCCACCATAGCATCTACCATGAGTACATAATCACCATATTCCCCTATTCCTGACTTTCCTCTGAATTCCTCAGAAGGAAGAATCGGGGTGTGAGGTGCCGGCAAAGGCAAATACAAAAAATATGGTTGAGATTTAACCGACTTCTGAGATATATAATTACATGCTCTTTCAATTATATTAGGCAATACTTCTTCATGCTTGAAATCGGGTGATGTAGGTCCCTTGCGCCACCAGCTGTATTTACCCTTATTCTGTGTTACAGTATCTGGAACTGCTGTAGGATTGTCGTTTTCCACATATACATAGGGCGGCATATCCAAAGAGCCACAAAAGCCATAAAAATAGTCGAAACCAAGACTTGTAGGACCATTTTTTATTGGTTTACTATAATTAATCTTGTTTTTGCCTGAGTCTATATTATTCCAATTCCAGCCTAAATGCCACTTTCCAATAGCAGCTGTAGTATAACCTTGTTTTCTCAGCATAGAGGCGATCGTTTCTCTGCCAGACGGTATCAATGCTTTAGAATAACCATCCAACACACTGCTTTTCAATGTTGAACGCCAATTATAACGTCCAGTAAGAATTCCGTATCTGGTAGGCGTACTAACGGATGAGGAAGAAT
>OGJL01000281.1_pt1 | contig 26892 bp, 28 predicted proteins | sample 1572291 | NCBI WGS metagenome assembly OGJL01 (sample SAMEA2582082, study PRJEB24529) | metagenome | biome: Human gut stool | place: China | collected 2011
AAAAAATAACAAGAGTATGGAAACAATGACTAATGAACTTACTGTCATTCCAGGAACAATCGGAATGATGGGCGGAATGGGTATGCTTAAACCTGAATTTATCGAAGACGCAGTAATCGTATCGGAAGAAGAACAGGAGGAGCATCCCAATTTTATTGAAAGTAACACTTCGGGTATTACGCTTGAAGAACTTGAAAGGAACTGTATCGTACCCAGCTTCAGTGACAACCAGCTAACAATCAGCCACCAGACATTCATACACCGGATCGAGGATGCTGCAAGGAGCTATTTTACAGGTGAGAACATTGGAAACACAGAGATCAGAGTGTCCCACAAAATCCTGGGCAGAGTGCCAAGTGCATTGACCAAAAGGAAGGAGGAGCTTAAACCTGAGGACGAGACCATCTACTACCAGAGAATGGCTTTCTGTTTTCATATCAGAACAATGAGCAGAATGATGAACGGAGAGGAAGTACATCTATGCATAGGAGGTGTAAGAAGTCTGAATGAAGAAAATCTATACAACCGAAAATCACCTGAGAAATTCAAAATATTCATAGGTTGGCGTGTGCGTGTATGTTCAAATCTAATGCTGACCAATGACGGACTGACCGGACGACTGGAAGTGATGAGTGACACTGATATTTACAATTCAGCACTCAGATTGTTCCAGGACTTCAACCCGGAACACAATTTGAGACTACTTGAGAACTTAGGAAGAACAAAGATTTCACAAGAACAGTTCTGTCAGATTATAGGCAGATTGAGATTGTACCAAGTCTTGCCTGCATCACAACTTAGAGAACTGCCAAAGGTGATTTTAGGTGACTCAAATATCAATGCGGCAACCAAAAACTACGTGGATAATCCTAATTTCGGATTACGTGGCAGAGAAAACATATCTTGCTGGGATTTGATGCAACTCCTTAATGATGCGGCCAAGCAATCCTATATTGATAAATTCTTGGAGAGGAATCAGAACTGCACAGATTTTGCGGTTGGTATCCAGAAAGCCTTGAACGGTGAGGATACGGAGAATTATGGCTGGTTTTTGAGTTAGACCGGAAAATAAATTAACTCACAAGGGAGAAAGATCTGAAATAACAAACATGGTCTTTCTCCCTTTTTTGTTGAACCCTTTAAAAAATAAATAACATGAGCAGATTGGATATACTTAAAGCCTCCCTGGAAAAGAAGCAGGCTAAATTTAATAGAAAACTGAATGAGCACTTTTCCGATGTGAAGAGTGCCAACGGACAACCCCTTAACGACAAGAGAAACGGATATTCAGCGATGAAGCGTTGGGACAGGCAGAATGACACTCTTTCTAGAATGCAGAAAGAGATTGAAAAGACTCAGACAGCGATTGAACGGGAAGAAGGCAGAATAAGATGTATTGACCGTAACAGAAGTTCAATGCCCGAAGAGATTCAAAAGCTTATCAGTGACGGTACTTTAAAACAATGGGGCAGATATCCCCATATCATGTTTGTGGAAGGTGTGGATAAAGCACGTATCATATGGGATGACAGGAAGAAAGTGGTGATGCACAAGTTTGTAAGCTCCATTACCGATACAGAGCAGAGAAGGAAGTTTGCCCGGGTGTATAACTCACTCAATGCGTCAATAAATGAAGAGACAGGAAAACAAGGAAAAAAATAGCAGAAAGACATTATGGAAAGACAAGAATTGGAAAACAGCAGGGAGTTCAAGGCTGCAAAAGAACTTGAACATGCCCTGAACGATTATGGGTGGAATGAAAAGAGGTTCGCTTCGGTGGTTACCACATTCCACAGGACCCTACAACAGACTTTATTCAGAAGTATGGTTGAAGTGATTAAGATTATGGGAAGCGAGGAATATGGATATGACTTGAGGAACAAGGCTTCGCATGAAATATGTAAGAAGATAGTGGAATCCGGAGTCTTGGAGGACAAAAGGATACCATTCATCTGAAACGGTTGAGACATACCGAAATTAATATTCCGGGGAGGGATATTTCCGATTAAAAGGAAGTATCCCTCCTTTTTTATTTACCGACAATTTAAAATCCAAAAGATTATGTTATACTATGATTTTTGTGGTTACGAGGGGTTCAAGGCGTATTTCGGCCTTGAAAAAAGAGATAATGGTACAGTGGTAAGAAAGAACAGGATATTGCTGGCCCATCTGAAAAGTCCTGCACTACTAAAGTATTGCAAGGAACATAACGACTATACACTGCTGCATGTATATAATATGGCAGACCTACAGAAGAAAACGGTTGAAGCCATTTTGAGTTCGGGAAAGAATGATGAAAAGCTGCCCCATAAAGTGGAGCTGATAGGTGAAACATACTATTCCTCCAAATATGAGACCGATGAATTCAGAGGCCTGTGTGAGGACCTTGACAAACATTCAATCCGTTATATCAACGTTGAACGTAACCGGGTTTTCAAGATGAGGGCCGGAAAGTTCATGAGGGAGCTTATCCTTGAGACAGAGATAGGGAAACTGCTTTCACCCTGTGTCGTGAACTGGATTGCAGGGGATGTATTTGCCCAAAGGTGGTGTACTTATACCTATGGATATACTCCCGATATGGAACTTCATGTCAACGACGAGTTCTGGAGAATCTATGACAGCAGCTATTGCAGGGGGAACTTCGGTTCATGTATGACGGATGAGGACCGTACTTCATTCTATTATTCTTCAGTGAAGGCCAAGGCGGCCTATATAACGGATAAGACAGGGCTGATTGTGGCAAGGGCAATCCTGTTTACCGATGTTACGGATCAGGACGGCAGGAAATGGAGGCTGCTCGAAAGGCAATATTCCTCAGAGAGCGATGACGTGTTGAAACGCCTGCTTGTGGATAAACTTATTCAGGAAGGTTATATTGACGGCTATAAGGTGATTGGCGCTTCCTGTCATGATGCAAATTCCTTTGTGGATATTGACGGCAACTCATTATCCGACAGGAAGTTTGAGATAGAGTGCAATCTGGAAGAGACGGATACGCTTTCCTACCAGGATTCCTTCAAATGGTACAGTTACAGCCGCAGCAAAGCCTATAACTACGAGCCCCCCGAGAGCTCATACAACTTGGACACCACAGACCTGAACCTTTATGGCGATACCGATGAGGATGGAAGTCCATGGGACGAATATCACCAATACGACTGTGATGAGACCACACTCTGCTACCTGCATGGAAATGCGATAAATGTAGACTCCGAAAACCTGGATGACTTCCTGTGGATAAGTTCCACAGGGGAATACCACCATAAGGATGACTGTGTATGCTGTGACAATTGTGGAGAGAACCTGCTGGAAGGTGATGCGGAATACTCCGAGGTGACAGAAGAGCATTATTGCTGTAAGGAGTGTATGGAGAAGGCCGAGGATACATTCAAGCAGAAGAACTGGTACTATTCCGAATATGACAATGAATGGTATGAAAGCCTTGATGATATAACCCGGATCAATATCTGGAATGAATCGGAAAGTATCTATGAAGAGAAATCAATCCATGTAGATACCTTGAATCGTCTGATTGGGAATGAGGACGCATGGGAGTTTGGTGAGGATGTATTTGATGAAGTGAATCCGAGTACCAATCTCCCGTATGGTTATAAACTTAAAAAAGAGATGAGTCATGAATACGCAACTGTTGAAGAGGCTGTATAGTATTTACAGCCCCAGTGGAAAGGAGCAGAAGATGATGACGTTTCTATGCTCCTATATAAAACAGCTCCCCGGAAACATATCCGTATCAAAGGATAAATTCGGGAACCTGTATGTGATAAAGGGAGAAGCTGAGACCTATCCCTGTCTGGTGAGCCATATCGACCAGGTTTCACACTGCAAGCATTCAAAGGATTTCAAGGCGGTGGAGACCAGGGAAATCATATTCGGTTATTCGCCCAAGAACAGGAGGTTTGAGAATTTGGGAGCCGATGACAAGAACGGAGTGTTCATCTGCCTTGAATGCCTGAAAAAGTATGATCCTATGAAAGTAGTCTTTTTCAGGGAAGAGGAAACTGGATGCAGGGGAAGTTCTGAAGCGGTGATGTCTTTCTTTGATGATGTGAGGTTTGTTATCCAGCCTGACAGAAAGGGGAATTCGGATTTGATTACAAACATAGGATATTCTGACCTGTGTTCCGAAGGGTTCATGGAAGCTATAGAACCTGAGAAATGGGGTTACATGGAGGAGAACGGCTTGATGACCGATATTCTGACCTTGAAAGAAAAAGGATTGGAAGTTTCCTGTATCAACGTCTCATGTGGCTATTACAATGCCCACACCGATGAGGAGATAACGGTAAAGAAAGACCTGATGAAAAGCCTGCTGTTTGTAGAGCATATCATAGAAGACTGTACCAACACCTATCCCCATACGCAAAGTGACCCATATTTCAGCCCCTATGAGTTCGAGGATGAGATTTATGATATACTGAACAATGATCCGACTTTAACTCCCGAAGACCTTTATGAAATGTATTCCACAGATTTTCCACACTTGAGACCGGATGATTACGAGAGGATATGCAGGGATTACCGGATGCTTTGGAAGGAATATGAAGAATACAAACTGATAAACGGCAGCGGATATGAAAACGAGAAGATTCTGTCCTAAATGCGGACGTATGCTTTTAAAATCAAGGATTAAAGGCTATGTATTCCAATGTATGAACTGTGACGAGGATTTCTACAGGTTTGAAGTCCTTACGAGAAAACAAAAAAGAATGATGGATTTAAAAACAAAGAGTGATGGAAAGAGATAAGAATTACGATTTGGAACTGGCTAAGTATATCTGGTCAATTCTGAAATACAATCCCCCTGTCCTTATGTCCTGGGGAGTGGATCTTGATACGATAAAAGTAATAGACAGGGGCTTGCAGTTCCATGTGCAGGGTTTTCTTCTGACCGGAAATGTAGTGATAGTCTATAATGAAGGGACGGATTATTTCGACGTAACTTTCCACAGGGATGGTTCTCCTGAGGAAGTCCGGGTTTATAATAATGTCGCCCTTGACGGACTTGTGGATCTGATAGACTCGAAAGTGGAGAAAACCGATGAGTATGAGAAGAGAGTTTCTGATACATATGATACATAAGATATCGGCGGTTCTCTGAGAAATCGGAATATGTGATAATAGGCTTTCTGTGAGGGAGTAGGTTTTATAAAAACTCGAAATCTCATGGAAAACCTTTTTTATAAATCAGCTTAAAGGTTATTGAACGGACGTTTAGTAACCGGGAAGAGCGTTAAATAAGTGTTAATTATGAAACAGAAAAATTATGTAGCCTACCTACGACAGTCCACGATGAAACAGGAAATCTCAGGACTTGGGGTAGAGGCACAGAGAGAAATAATACGGAATTACCTGAAGGATAAAAAAACGATTGCTGAATATATTGAAACGGAAAGCGGGAGAAAATCCAACAGACCTAAACTTGCTGAAGCTTTGGAGTTATGCAGAAAAACGAATTCTATCCTGATTGTAGCAAAATTGGATAGATTAAGTCGGAATGTGGCTTTCACCAGTAAATTGTTGGAGAGTGATGTCGAGATCGTATTTTGTGATTTTCCTGAGGCCAATAAACTTGTACTACATATCATCAGCAGTATAGCAGAGTATGAGGCGGGATTGATCAGCCAAAGAACGAAACAATCCCTGAAAGCCAAGAAATCAAGAGGATATAAGCTTGGTAAATCCGAGAACTTATTAAACAGACTGCACCAAGCGGTAGAAAATAGCAATAAGACCAATCACCGGAAAGATCTTGACAATCCCAATAACAAGAGGGCGATAGCATTGTTGAAAAATCTGGTGAAAGAAGACAGGAGTTTGTCAGAGATGGCGAGAATCCTGAACAGTGAAGGATTTGTAACTTCCAAGGGATGTCAATTCAGAGCATCACAGGTGAGTATATTATTGAAAAGGTATAACTTAAAAGAAGATTGAAATTATGGAACCTAAATATGTATTGATTTTAGACTTTTGTATCGGCTGTCTGAATATCATAAAGCTGACAGATGAAGAACTAAGAGAATCGGAGAATTACGAGGATTTTGAAGATTTTCTCTCAACCATCGAGGGGAAATACGGATTCAGACTTAATAATTGCCAGTGGATGGTTACAGAAAATCTATCCATTTACAGATATGAAAACGGGAAGGAGGTAGAGAATGCCTAACTGGTGTGATTGTACTTATAAGTGCGTCGGTGATCTGAAGGACGTAAGGTCGCTGTATAAGGCATTGAAGTATATTGACAAACGTAAGACTTCAATCATAAAGAACGGTTTTGGCAAATGGTGGCTGGGGAATCTTGTGGTCAAACTTGGTGGGAATTGGGAAAAATACAAGTGCCGGGGTGAGATTACTTATTATGAATTGAATGGCAATATACTCACTATCTGTCAGAATACCGCTTGGTGTGAACAGGAAGGAGTTAGAAAAATCATAGAAGAGAAATTCCCGTCAATCAAAGTGTATTATCGTGAAGAAGAACCCGGATGTGGTGTGTATTATACCAATGATGCAAACGGTGAGTATTTTCCAGAGAGATATTACCTGGATTCTTACGTTGATGATTCGGAGTATTTTACAACCATCGAAGAAGCAGCCGACCATGTTTCAGGGATAATCGGGGAAAAAGTGGAACCTGATAAGAATGCCATAGAAGAAGCTTTGGATGAATATATGGAGGAGCTGGATGATGAGGATGTCCGGTATTCTTTCCACGAGTTTACTGTAGTGGATGAATAAGATAAAAAGGAGAACTGAGGCAATGCTTGGTTCTCTTTTTTTGTTTCTGCTTTCCCTGCCTCAGGGGGAAAAGGAGGGGAAATGGGGGTGGAAAAGCCTATTTTACTATAACTTTTTCAATTCTACTTATCCAGAAATCAGTAAAAAAATAGGTTTTAGAGGTTCCGCTTTCCCCTTTCCCCCTTCTCTCTCATGAGGACGGGAAGAAGAAAGTAATATCAAATAAAAATCTAACTTTTCATCTCTTCTGATATGGCTGAATATTAGTGATAATGTTTTCTTTCTTCTTTTATGACAGAATATAAAAATTGTATCTTGAATAAATTATCAGCGATTAAGAATGAATATAGTATAAATACTGTTTTCTACAATCAGATTTTTTTTATTTGAAATATTTTATCCGATTGGTACAGTATAATTGAATTTTCTCTTATTCAAACCAAGCAGAAAACATCTTATAAGAAAATAAGAGGACAATGTATTGAATATATATATAAGAAACCTCCAAGTCTTTTTTTCGCTATATTTGTCCCTTAACAAGAACAGAATGAATAAAACTATCATTTATGAAGCGTATAATTCCAGAAACGGCAAGATTACAGTTACGTGAAATGGAACCTTCTGATATTGAATCCCTATCTTCAATATTACAGGATTCAAATACAATGTATGCTTATAATGGAGCTTTCAACGGGGAAGAAACGATGATATGGATACAAAAACAACTCCAACGCTATAAGGATTTCGGTTTTGGCTCATGGGGGGTAAGAATACTGACAGAATGATAGACCAGTGCGGTATTACAATGCAGGAATACAAAGGAATGGAAGTTCCTGAGATCAGCTACTTGCTGGCCCATGAATATTGGCATAAAGGTTATGCTGTTGAAACCGCAACGGTTTGTCGGGAGTATGGTTTTAATACGTTGAAATTTGATGAATTATATTCAATTGTTAGGGATACTAACGTTGCATCACAAAAAGTGGTGATTCGCAATGGTATGAATCCGATTGTTTCTTTTGTTAAACATTATTGTGGAGCTGATATGCCCTATTGGGTATATAGTGTAAAAAGATTGATGTTTTTTTGAATACTCCTACATTTACATTATGATAGAAAACAGTCATTTAAACTATATTGAATCACAGATAAAATCTGAATATTTATCCGTCCCTTCCAAAGCAATTCTTTTGGAGGAAGGAAAAGTTGCAGAGAAACTCTATCTAATCCGTAAAGGCTGTCTGCGGCTATTTTTCTATAATGAGGGGAAAGATATTACTTTTCAATTCTTTTTTGAGGGAGATTTTGTCGCCTCATTCGATAGTCTGTATAAACGCACGCCGAGTCTTTTCTATTTGGAGAGTATCGAACCAACGGAACTTACGGTTATAAGAAGAGAGAATTTTTATAACCTAATCAACAATGATTTGTTGTTTAGGCAGTTGTATGAGGAAAAGCTCATAGACCGTTTCCATGCTTATCAACAACTGTTCTTGTCAAGAATAAAAAACACGCCGCAACAGCGGTATGAAGAATTGCTGAAAGAGTATCCCGATATAATACAGCGTGTTCCGCAACATTATATAGCATCTTATCTTGGCATCACTCCCGTCTCTTTATCACGCATCAGAAACCGCCGTTAACTTCATTTCTTTACAATTGTTATCGTTCAGCTTCCACTTGAATACCGAACTTTGCACCGTAAATATGAAAACGGTAAGCAATAAAAAAGATTTTTGTAATAGACTGGATTTTGTTTTTTGTGTTTGTTTTATCAGCATTTTCCGGAATAGGATTGCATATTGCCGGACATGGCAATAATCACGAGCTATGGCATAATTGGGCTGTATTTCATGTTTTGGGCAGTTTCCTGTTCCTTATAACTGTAATATTTCATATAACAACACATAGGGGATGGTATAAAGGAGCAGTAAGAAATGGACTTGGCAAAAAAAGTAAAATTACGGCAGTGTTGTCGGTTGTATTCTTTCTTGTATCGGTTACCGGAATTATTTTATTGGGAGTAAACGGGACAAATTCCGATACAGGGTTATTGCACTATAAAATAGGGATTGCCACAATTATTCTATGCATTGGGCATATACTGAAAAGAACCCATTTATTATGTAAATTTTTGAAACAATAAGGCATGGGGTTAAGTAAACAGTCTTTTGCTTTGTATATTCAAATTTTATCATCTTTGTTTTTAGAAAGGGATATTTGACAGTATGGCACAGCAAATTATTGAAATTCACATGGTTGATAACCCGTTATCACTACTTCTTAAATAGTTTATTAAAAGCCTGCTACTCGGTCAGTTAAGCCAAATCAATGAAAACCTAAAATAATAATGCCCCCACCGGTCAATATTTTTTAAGGGGACATTTCTGAATATTTCCAGAGGACGAATCACTTGGTTCTTTGGGGTAGCTATGCTGAATTTTCTACAGCCGTAACGGTCTGCATTGATTGGATTGTTATGTTTCTTTTGTAATTTCGCTCCCTATAACCGCTGTGTTTTTATGCCATGATAAAATTTAGTAAAACTCATATATTCGTTTTAAGTCTCTCTTTGGTTTGTTTAGTTGCTGTCTCAATGCATTTATGGCCAAAATCAGCGAAAAATAGTAATGGGGGCGTTTTACAGTCCCAGTTCTTTACCGATACTATTTCTAAAATCGTGGCGTATTATCCGGGAGAGATAGGAGTAGCGGTAATCATAAACAACACAGACACGATTACAGTCAATAATAAGAGCATTTACCCTATGATGAGTGTATTTAAGGTTCATCAAGCATTGGCCATATGTGATGATTTTGGTCACAAAGGTTTTTCCCTTGATTCATTGATGACTATACATAGAGATGAGCTCGATCCCCAAACGTGGAGTCCTATGATGAAAGAACATCTGGAACCTGTGATTCCATTGAGAGTAAAAGATTTATTATGCTATACGCTCATTCTAAGCGATAACAATGCAAGTAATTTCATGTTCAAAAAGTTGGTTAATATTACTCAAACAGACAGTTTCATTGCCACTCTTATCCCCCGTTTAAGTTTTCAGATAGCTTATACTGAAGAGGAAATGTCTGCTGACCATGACAAAGCGTATGCCAATTATACTTCTCCTCTGGGGGCGGCAATACTCATGAACCGATTGTTTACCGACAGTTTAGTTGATTATGATAAACAACAATTCATTATAAAAACATTGGAACAGTGTTCTACCGGCAAAGACCGGATTGCAGCACCGTTGCTTGATAAAGACGGGATTACTATTGCCCATAAAACAGGTTCCGGCTATACCAATGAAAACGGAGTACTGGCAGCCCACAATGATGTAGCCTATATCCGTCTGCCAAATGGCATATGCTATACATTGGCAGTATTTGTTAAGGATTTCAAAGGCAATGAGACACAAGCTGCAAAAGCCATAGCACACATATCCGCTATTGTGTACTCTTTAGTGACACAAACTATAGAACATTCCTAAGCGTAATGCCTTTCCAATTGCAGTTGGCAACAGTTCTATCTTCTTTGTTCTGTTAACTAACGTTTTAGGGGATAAGTCGGAGACAAGGGTATAGAGCGTAAGTGGAATGTAATACATAACTGGAAGACAAGGTGGAATAAAAAAGGTGTGCAAATGATGTACAAAAGCTTAAAGAATAAGTATTTATGTAGATAATTTATTCCATCCTACGGTTATGTATCTTTTATTTAAACTATAGTTTCACCCCTCTCTATTCTCCCATAATGGAGCACAAGTTCTTTGGCTGTATGTTTTTTCCCTTGGATTTCATACTTGGTCAGATCCATCTTGCAACATCCTATGACATGTACCTATTTTTTCCACAGACAGATAACGTGACTGACAGATCATAAAAAGTGAACCAGATATCCATTAATACATAATCCACATGAATCCTCTCTTTGAAAGCCCTGCATAACATATTCTTCATGCTCTTGATCTTACTCATGGACAATTTAATTTCTTTTTAGGGATTTGCCCATAGATTTATTGAGATGGGATTTTTTATATTGTTCCTTCTTTTTTATCGGATCAATTCGCCATCTTTCTTTTTACCTAATTCATGATACAAGAAAAAGTCTGACAGGATGGAGAAAATCTCGTCGAAATAGATCATGCTGGGGATGTCGCTTGCAAATTTTTACTATTTCAACAAAATATCAATTGCAAAACGAAGTATAAAACAAAATAGAATTTACTTTTTCTTGTTATTTAATTAAAAAAATATAACTTTGACCGTAAATAAACTTATCACAAATAAGAAATAAATGTCTAATAGTAATGACATAGAGCTGAGAGCAAGCCTGGAGGATTTATTTAAAAGTAATTATTATCCTCTCAGAGCATACACATTACGCTTTATCTGCAACAAAGAGATAGCTGAGGATATAGTGCAAGATGTTTTCTTTGAACTTTGGTCTCGACGCAAAACGATACGTTTAGAAGACAAAAATGCCGTTAAATCCTATTTGTTTAAGTCCATATATAATCGTTCTATCAATCTTATAAAGTCAAATGCTCTGTATACCCATACTTCTCTTGAGGAGATTAATGAAACACAAATCATAGAGAGTTATTTGTCGCAACACTTGCGTAACCAAGAGCACTCTTTATTATTAAAAGAGTTAGAAGAAGAGATCGCTACATATGTTGAGACTTTACCTCCTCAGTGTAGAAGAATCTTCTTATTGAGCAGGACTTATGGCATGAAAAATAAAGAAATTGCCGATCAACTGGGGATAAGTATAAAAGCTGTTGAAAAACAAATTACAAAAGCTATCTTCGGTTTAAAGGAATACCTTGAAAAGAAAGACCTTCTGTTTCTATGTTGGTTCTTTTCAACTTATTTTTGAAATAATTAAAAATCAAGGTAGGGGTAAGGCCTCTTTTTTTGTATTATATATATGAAAGAAAGAGACAACTACATAAAAGCTCCACACGATCTGATAATTCGTTATTTGGACGGTTTCGCTTCATTGGAAGAGAAAAAAGAACTATTATATTGGTTGAAATCATCGGATGAAAACAGAGATTACTTCATTCAAATTCGAGATTTATGGCTTGCCTGTGATTCGGCTATGGCGACTGACGCAGAGATTGATATCGCCTTAAAACGTCTGCGAAACCGTTTAATCTTTGCAAGACAAAAAACAGTTTCGCCCAAACGCTTTCGTATACAATGGCAACAAGTAGCGGCAACTTTCCTTGTTTTAATAAGTGTTGGGTATGGTTTTTATAGTAAAAAGAGGATTGTCGAAACTGTTCAGGAAATTGTTGTTCAAAATCAACTGATCACAGCTACAGGTAGTAAGGGACAATTTATATTGCCAGATAGTACTATTGTGTGGTTAAATTCCGGAAGCAAACTGGTTTATCCCGAACACTTTGAAAAAGATCGTCGGGTAGTAACGCTGGAAGGTGAGGCCTATTTTCAGGTGGCGAAGAATAAAAGCAGACCATTTGTCGTACAGGCAAAAGATCTTGACATAGAAGTGCTGGGTACTTCATTCAATATAGCTAGCCATGCTATGTTGGACAAGGTTGAAACTGTACTACTAAGTGGGAGTATCAAGGCTAATATAAATGCTACGGGCAAAAAAATCCTATTGAAGCCAAACGAGTTACTCGTCTACAAAAAAGAAACAGGAGAGACAATCACTGAAATCACATCGGCGCAATATCACATTGATTGGATTAAAGATCGGTTAACCTTTGACAACGATCGTCTTTCTGATATCATTATCAGTCTGAAAGGATGGTATGCCGTACAAATTGATTGTCCTCAGCCTTTCTCAGAGAAACAACGTCTGTCATTTACTGTAAGAGGAGAAAGCCTGAAAGAGATCTTACATGCCATGAGTTTGATTATCCCTATGAGATACACAATCAATGGGAGTCAAGTAAAAATAATTCCATTAGCAACAAAGTAAAAAACATACTCACTATTAACAAACATTTTTCACCTTAAAATCAATACATCATGAGACACAACACGGCATAGTACTACCAAAAATAGACGGATGTAAGACATCCGCCTATCCATCGAATTGAATTAACAAAAACGATCACAACTCCTACCAAAGATCCTGTGATCAATGTTTAACATTAAATCCACGTAAAAATATGAATAATTTTTATGAGAAAGGGCTTTTCGCACCTATTCTTAACAAAAAAAAATACCGCGTTATGAAAATCACCGTTGCGATATTAACTTTCGCATTGTTTCATGTGGCGGCTATAGCAAGTTACGCTCAGAGTGCTAAAGTTAACCTGAATGTCACTAATATAAGTGTCAAGGAAGTTCTCCAGAAAATTGAGAAGATAAGCGAATACACTTTCTTCTACAACGACCAGACTATGGATTTGGGACGAAAAGTAAGCATAAATGCCCGTAATAAAGATATTACGGATATCATTTTTGAAATTCTACCTAATTTTACTTATCGAATAGAAAACAAGAAAATCATTCTTATTCCACGATCCAATCACCCCGACCAACCTAAACAGAGAAAAACTATATCCGGAGTTATCACTGATGAAACTGGTGAACCATTGATCGGTGCCTCTGTTCAAGTAAAAGGGAAAGCAAACGGAACAATAACCGACTATGAAGGTAAGTTTAGTCTGAATGTCGACAACAAAGATATATTAGAAGTATCTTATATTGGTTTTATCACACAGACTGTTACCGTTGGAAGCAAAACTGCTTTATCTCTTGTCTTGCGTGAAGATGTTGTCGGGATGGAAGAGGTCGTAGTCATCGGTTACGGTACGATCAAAACCGCTGATGTGACCAGTGCGGTTGTATCGGTCAAACCCGAGAATTTCACGCAAGGCAGTGTGAGAGACGTTGGCCAATTGATTCAGGGAAAAGTTGCCGGATTGATCATCAATACCACAAGTGGAAACCCATCGGATAATTCTTCTATCCGACTGAGAGGAAATACCACTCTGAATGGAACGAGTACTAGCCCATTGATTTTGATTGATGGTATCCCAGGCGATTTAAATACCGTTTCACCGGAAGATATTGAATCGGTTGATGTCTTGAAAGACGGTTCAGCAGCAGCTATCTATGGTACCCGAGGTACTAATGGAGTGATTATCATTACGACCAAAAGAGCGGATGGTGACATACGAAGTCGTGTGGATTATTCAGGATATATCAGTACCCAAAAGATCCGAAAAAAGACGGAGATGCTTAATGCGGACGATTACCACCGTCTTATCTCAGAAGGTGTCATCGGAAAATCTCATGACTATGGTGGAAACACCGATTGGTTTGAAGAAGTATCAAGAACGCCATTAATTCATAATCATGATTTGACCATCAGAGGTGGAAGCCAGAAAACAAATTACTTAGTTTCCATCAATTACAATAACTCAGAAGGTATCTTCAAGAAATCATTTCGTGAAAGATTTAGTGTTCGTGGTGACATGAATCACAGTATGTTCGGCGGTAAGCTGTTGTTAAATCTTGGTATTGTGTCGCGTAATGATAAATCCAGTTCTTTCAATGGCGACATATTCAAACATATAAACCAATCTCACCCGACAGTGCCAGTTAAAAATGCAGATGGAGAGTGGTATGAAGTAACAATACAAGGAGTTGAAAACCCAGTTTCTCGAATAATGGAACAGGATAATGAACGCCATTCCCAATACACGCGTATCAATGGTAGAATTACACTTAAGCCAATAGAGGGATTGAATCTGCAAGCACTTGTTTCTTATTCTAAATACAATATGCAAGGTGGCTCTTATGAAACCAGCAGACATATATCAACCATTCGGGATGGACGCAATGGTGTAGCAAATCTTAACGCCGACCAAAATATAGATAGATTAGTGAATTTAACAGCTGAATATAAGAAAAGTTTTAAAGATCATATCTTCACCCTATTAGCCGGATATAGCTACGAGGATAGTGATAGAAGAAATCAATCAATGAATAATTCCGATTTCGCTACAGACATTTTTGGTCAGTTTAATATTGGATTGGGTGAAGCTGGGAAAAAAGGTACTACCTTTTGGGGGATGAGTAGCGGTAGAGACCGAACAAACTTGATTGGTCTATTTGGACGATTGAATTACAATTACAAGAATCGTTACTTGTTGATGGCCAGTGTACGGCGTGAAGGCGCAAGCCAACTGTTTGGAACAAAGGACCCTTGGGGAACATTTCCTGCGGTATCGGTTGGTTGGCGATTGAAAGAAGAGCCATTTCTGAAAGATGCTTCATTTATTAATGACTTGAAACTACGTGCAGGTTATGGTGTGACTGGGACTCAGCCCAATAGTTCGTTCTTAGGTGTAGCAACTCTTAAATACAGTGGTGCCACTTTTACCAACGGACAGTGGATACAAACACTTGTTCCGGGACGTAATCCCAATCCTAATTTGAGATGGGAAGAGAAACATGAAACAAACGTCGGTATAGATTTTGCTTTCCTAAGAGGGCGTTTGTCAGGTAGTGTTGACTATTATGTCCGTAAGATTGACGGACTCTTGTACGATTATACCGTACCTGTTCCACCAAACTTGGTAAATACCACACGTGCCAATGTAGGCGAAATGAAAAATGAAGGTATTGAGATATTACTGAGAGCAATTCCTGTAAAAACAAAAGATTTTGAATGGAATACCGACATGACTTTCTCTACGAATAAGAATAAGTTGGTTACACTTTCCAATGATTTATATAAGCCTCAAAACTCTTATATCACCTCTGGTGATGCGCAGATCCCTATCTATGGTCCTACTCACCGACTGGATGTAGGAGGCGCGATCGGTAATTTCTGGGGCTATAAAGTAATTGATATTGATAGTGACGGTAAATGGATTTATGAAAGTCCTGAAACAGGAAAAGCAGTTGCTTATGATGACTTCGCCAAAGTGGACGAGAACAAGATGATTATAGGTAACGGACTCCCTAAGTTCTATTTAAGCTGGAACAACTCTATTCGCTATAAAAATTTTGATTTTGCAGTAACTATGCGTGGCGCTTTCGGATACGAAATCTTGAATTTTGAACGGATGTACTATGAAAACACTAAAACACACCAATTGTATAACCGGCTGAAAACTGCTTATGATCCAATATTTGGCAAAGCGGTGTTAAACAACGATTTGGATCTTGAATATAACTCCTACTATATTGAGAAGGGTGACCATTGGAAAATTGATAACATTACATTGGGTTACACTTTTAATACCAAGAATTGGAAATATATTGACCGACTCAGAATCTATGCTTCAACGCTGAATACTTTTGTGTTTACTAAATATAAAGGAACAGATCCTGAAGTTAGTTCAACTGGCCTTGCTCCTGGGAATGACCTCCCGAATAAATATCCGACGGTAAGAACGTTTACGTTTGGTCTTAATATTAGTTTTTAAACTTTAACACATACACAGAATATGAAAATATATAAATTAAAGAATTGGCTGATAATCTTGTTGATTTCTGTAGCAAGCAGCGGATGTACAGAATTGTACGATGAAAGTTATAATGAGATTATTGCAGATCAGTTTAAACCGACTGAAAAAGATATTCCTGCTCTCATTGGTTCCGCATACACTCAATTGCGCGCTTCAATGCTTGATTTTGATGGTATTTGGCGTTACCAGGAGATTACTGCAGATGAGATTGTTATACCTGCTCGACCCAATGGATGGGTGGATGGTGGTCTTTATCGTCGTGCACACGAACACTCCTGGACTACTACCGAAAACTGGACGCGTGGCCTTTGGACGCGTATCTATCAGGGAATTACCAATTGTAACCGCTTGATCTTTCAACTTGAATCTGGATTTTTACCTATAAATGATCAAGATCTATATGAATCAATGATTGCGGAATTACGTGTAACGCGTGCTTGTTATCATTATTTTTTGTGCGATTTATTTGGTAATGTTCCTATTTCCACCAAGTTTGACGTACCGGATGGATTCTTACCTGAGCAATCAACTAGAAAACAGGTCTATGATTTCATTTTGACTGAGATAACCGAATGTCTTCCTTTATTGTCTGAAGAACGTAACCAAAGTACGTATGCTCGATTCAATGTCTGGGCTGCTCGTATGCTGATGGCAAAAATGTATCTGAACGCGGAAGTCTACACAGGTATTGCGGAATGGGAAAAATGTATTCAACAATGTGATTTGATTATCAACTCAGGTGTTGGCTATCAATTGGAAGCCAATCAGAAAAATGTATTTGTAACCGAAAACGAGAACTCACCCGAGATCATTCTAGGGTTGGCTGTAGACCCTAAATACACCACATCGTGGAATGCTTTCGACCATCACATGCAAACATTACCAGCTGGCTTACAATATAAATACGGGTTGACGATGGAACCTTGGGGCGGTATGTGTGCCATTCCACAATTTATCGATACATTCGACCCAGACGATAGTCGATATACGGACAATTTTATCTATGGCCCACAATATACAAGTGATGGAGAACCTATATTGATATCAATTGGAAACTCTGAGTATATTGGTAAACCAATGAATTTTGTGAACGAAGTAAACAGCATTGCCCAATCGGAACAGCACCAAGGTATTCGGCTTGAAAAATACGAAATTGGTATCGGGTCATCCAATTGTCTGGCAAATGATTTTGTTCTCTTTCGTTATGCCGACGTATTGATGATGAAAGCCGAATGTCTGCTGCGTACAGGCAAGTCCGATGATGCTGCTGCACTTGTAACAGAGGTACGTAAAAGAGCCTTTAAATCGGCTCCCGAAAAAGCTATCGTAACAGGCGCCGACCTTTTAAAAGGCAGTGTGTACGATTATGGTGTCAGAGACAATCGGGATACTCCGACAAATACTTTCGAAGGGGGTAAAGATATTAAATATGGCCGTTTTTTGGATGAATTGGCTTGGGAATTCAATCAAGAAGGACGTCGTCGTCAGGATATGATCCGTTTTGGGGTTTATACTAAAAAATCTTGGTTTTCCCATACTCCTAATGGTGATTACCGTACATTATTCCCTATCCCGCAGAGGGAAATAGATGCTAATGCCAACTTGAAACCAAATCCGGGTTATTAATTGAACGAAAAGACTCTGAAGAGATGGTTAACCCTTCAGGGTCTTTTTTGTTTTATTATTTTATTACCAAATGCTTATATCAATGAAAAAAATATTTGCTTTACTGTTGATGTGTGCAACCGCAGGGGTAAGTGCGCAAAACAAATTGTATCCCAATGAGTTTCCTCTTTCACAAGTAACCCTTCTTGAGGGAACATTGAAATCGGCTCGTGACCTGAACATCAATACACTACTCAAGTATAACTGCGATCGCTTGCTGGCTCCTTATCGCAAAGAAGCAGGACTGACGCCAAAAGCTGAATGTTATCCCAACTGGGACGGATTGGACGGACATGTGGGCGGGCATTATCTCACTGCTATGGCCATTAATGCTGCGACAGGCAATGAGGAATGTCGCAAACGTATGGAATATATCATCAAAGAAATTGCAGAATGTGCCGAGGCCAATCGCAAGAACCATCCTGAGTGGGGAGTCGGCTATATGGGCGGAATGCCTAACAGCCAGAATATCTGGAGTAATTTCAAAAAGGGAGATTTTCGCGTATATAGCGGTTCGTGGGCGCCCTTCTACAACCTTCATAAGATGTATGCAGGCTTGCGTGATGCATGGCTATATTGTGGCAATGAGCAGGCAAAGGATCTTTTTCTGCAATTCTGCGATTGGGCAATCGATGTTACATCGAACCTGTCTGACAAACAGATGGAACAGATGCTTGGCAATGAGCATGGCGGTATGAACGAAGTGCTTGCAGACGCATATGCCATTACTCACGAACAGAAATATCTCGACTGTGCAAAACGCTTTTCCCACAAGCAGCTATTCACTCCTTTGTTGCAGCGACAGGATTGTCTTGACAATCTGCATGCCAATACTCAGGTGCCTAAAGCAATCGGCTTTGAGCGCATATCGGAGCTGTCGGGCAATGAGGACTATCACATGGCAAGTTCATTCTTTTGGGATATTGTGACCGGAGAACGTAGCCTTGCCTTTGGTGGTAATAGCCGTCGCGAGCATTTTCCTGCAAAGGATGCTTGCATGGATTTTATCAATGACATTGATGGTCCGGAAAGTTGCAACACCAATAATATGCTGAAACTTACAGAGAATCTGCACCGTCGCAATCCGGAGGCTCGGTATGCCGACTACTACGAACTTGCCACATTCAATCATATACTTTCCACTCAACATCCGAAGCATGGGGGATACGTGTATTTCACGCCCGCCCGGCCTCGTCATTATCGCAATTATTCAGCTCCTAACGAGGCTATGTGGTGTTGTGTAGGTACCGGCATGGAGAATCATGGTAAGTACGGACAATTTATTTACACCCATGTTGGTGATGCTCTTTTTGTGAATCTCTATGCGGCTTCGCAACTTGATTGGAAAAAACGCGGCATTACGTTGCGACAGGAGACAACTTTCCCTTATTCTGAAAACAGTACGCTTACTATCACTGAAGGCAAGGGTGCGTTCAATCTCATGGTGCGCTATCCGGAGTGGGTACATCCGGGCGAGTTCAAGGTTAGCGTGAACGGACAGTCTGTTGACGTCATCACAGGCCCGTCGTCATACGTCAGCATCAATCGCAAGTGGAAAAAGGGGGATGTTGTGAATATCAGTTTCCCGATGCATGCATCCCTGCGTTATCTGCCCAACGAGCCACAGTATGTTGCTTTCATGTATGGGCCTATTCTTCTTGGAATGAAAACCGGAACAGAGTCGATGACTTCACTCATTGCCGATGACAGCCGCTTCGGACAGTATGCAGGCGGGCCAAAGTTGCCTATTGATAAAGCACCGATTCTCATAAACAACGATATTGCAAACATTCCGTCACAGCTAACTCCTGTGCCGGGAAAGCCGTTGCACTTCACGCTCAGTACCCGCATGGAGAATAAGATTGAAGGAGAACTGCAGCCGTTTTTCGAGATTCACGACTCCCGTTACATGATGTATTGGCTTGCCCTTACCGAAGGAAGCTATAAGCAGTATATCGACAATATTGCCAAACAAGAACAGGAACGTCAGGCGCTTGAGGCAAGTACAGTGGACAAAGTGCAGCCTGGTGAACAACAGCCGGAGACCGATCACAAAATGGAGACCGATGAGTCATATACAGGCAATACGAATAACATCTTCTATCGTGATGCCCGCAATGGACATTACTTCAGCTATCTCATGCAGACCAGTGGTTTGACCGACCTCAAACTGCGACTTAAGTATTGGGGAGTAGGCGAATGGAAAACTCATGAGTTCGATATCTATATTGATAACGTGCTTCTTTGTTCTGTCAATAACACCGGTAAATATCGTATCTCGGAGTTCAAGGCGGAAACCTATGACATACCCGCTGCCCTTCTACAGGGTAAGGAACAAGTGCGCGTCAAGTTTGTGGCTAAGCCGAACAGGCAAATAGGTGAGATATATGAGGTAAGGCTCGTTAAGCCCCGCGCGATGATTTAAAGAACAGCAGAGTGAAATCCAATCGCTACGGTATGCCTTACCATAATGAAAATCACAAGCCTATCATTATCAAACGTAGTTAAAAACATTTTACCCATGTATAGGATGTTCTGTACATGGGTATTTTAAAATGATTAAGTAAATACATCTTTGTTCACACACTTTTATTTTGTAAAAAAATGAGAAATATAACAATAATGTAATTACATGATGGATAAAAAAACTTATTTCTACTCTTTTTCTTTCCGTCGGTGAAAACAAAATGCGCCTGCCGTTGTTTATACTGCATATATGATAGCAATCATATTGTTTCAAATAAATTGCATACCGGTCCTTTGTGAAAATCATCGGTATTTGTTAAATCAAAAAGACGGTAAGAGCCAGCGGATTCCTATCGTCTTTTTAATACGTCCAGCATAAAGTGTAAGCGACTGCTCAACTACATCTTGTGTATTTGATTTTTTATTAAGATGCACTCCATTATAAGTGTATCTCAATTTTCATATTATTGTTTATCATCCTCAGACATTTTCAAATTAATAAAGGAGTAACAAAAAAGCCGGAACTTAGTCCGGCTGATTTAAACAGGTTTAATAAGGTGCTGAGAAGTTATTGAACAGGGCATATTCCGTACAATTCACCTCTACCCATAGTCTTGGAAGTCCAGTTGATCCCATCGGTAGAATAATAAATAGCCCGTATGTAGTATCCTGAGGCATTCCATATTCTTCCTACCGCAACGAACTTCCCATTTCCGCAGCAAACGGCCATTATAGTGGGGGCGTCTGATATAGTTGTTGTAGTCCAACTGATTCCATCAGTAGAATAAGCAACATCCCCATCAGTTCCCACTACAACGAACTTTTCATTTCCGTAGCAAACACCATACCACCAATTACTTCCCACCTTCTTGGCAGTCCAGTTGATCCCGTCAGTGGAATAAGCAACGCCTCCATCGTTCTCAACTGCAACGAACTTTCCATTTCCGTAGCAAACGCTATTCCAATCATTGCTTCCCACATTCTTGGCAGTCCAGCTGCTTCCGTCAGTGGAATAAGCAATCACTCCATTTTCTCCCACTGCTACGAACTTTCCATTTTCATAACAGACGGCCCTCAAATTTGTCTTTCCCGGTATAGTAACTGTTGACCAGCCGGCCCCGTCATCTGAATAACGAACATTTCCTCCCGTTCCCACTGCAATAAACTTTCCATTTCCATAACAAATTCCCGATAAGTCATTAAATCCTGAGGTTGCTGTCCAATTGATTCCATCAATAGAGCAGGCTGCACTGTTACTGTCTCCCACTGTTACATATCTCCCGTTTCCATAAGTGACTGCATTCCAATCATTACTTCCTATATTTGCCATATTATTGTCTCCTACAATTATAAATTCATTGTTCCAATTAATTATCCCATCTGTCGATATTGACTCTTGTGGTTCTTTGGGTTGATCTGTTGGTGGAATAACAGGTTCATCCGAGATAACCGGTTCATTTTTCTCACAGGTCATAAACACGCAAAGGCACAATACAAAACAGTTTGATTTTCATGATTTTACTTTTAACTTCTACAGCTTTGATGTAAAATACCAATCATATTATGTGTAATAAGCTACAAGTTTAAATAGGTGAAATCAGATTTCTATCCTTTCAATATAACCGTTGCTTCCACAGACGATAAATCCTGCCGGTCCTCTTTCCTGGCTGCATGTGAAAAGGATAGTGTTTCCGGATTCCTCCTGGGTAAACATATCGTATTCCGTTCTCTCATTTCCGGTATTCCTGCCGACATCAAACACCACATATTCGGGTATTCCGCTTCTGTCTATGGAGTTGAAGTTATCTCCCGAATGCCATCCTACGGAAAATCCTACTGTTTCCGTTTCTCCCGAATCTTTTCCGTTGACAAGTTTTCTTTTCAGGGAAGATACGTTGACCCTTTGCGTTCCACCTGTGGCCGGAACAGACATGGAGTCAGTATCTATGGAGAAGGCATATTCCCATGTGATTACACCTGCTTCCTGAGACACCGCTACTTCATTCCTGCCTTCTCCATGGGATGCGGTAACGACAACGCTTCTTTCCTCTCCTGTATTCTCTACCGCTGTCAGTATGTTTTCCGATAACGACCAGCCGTTACTATGTGCGGGTATACTGAAAAACGGTGTTCCGGAATCGTCCATGTCTTCCTTACTGCCTGAGTCCCATTCCCTGATACCTTTCCTTTCCGCTGTTCCCGATAATAAGGATGTACCGCCTCTTGCACCTATTCTTACAGGGTCGGCCGATATGTTGACGGTCCAATTCTCCCAAGAATCCGAATAAGAGTTAGCAGCCTGTTCAATAATAGTGTTCCCGGAGGTTACTGATTTACCATTCATAGAGACAGTCAAAGTTACAGTAGCTACAGTAGTCCGATCGGATTGTGCAGTACCTTTTGATCCGGCTTTTGCACTACCGGAAGACGAATCAATTTCCGCAGTTCCAAAAACTTTATTAAATATTAATGAACCTCCCGTATTGCTGATTGTCGTGGTTCTTCCCGATACCCAATGTACTACCTGATGATATGTATAACTTGGCGACACAGTTCCTCCGGCGGCAGGAATGACAGGATAGGAGAAAGCATCTACAACCGGATTATCATAACTACTGATAGAGTCCGCATTTTGATAATGAGTTACTGTAAGCGTCTTTTTAGGAACTGTACCAAACGGTTCTGATTGAATCCATGTAATAGTACCACTTGGCTGTGTTGATCCTGTATTTGCTCCATAACTGATAGTATCACTTGCGGCGGTCCATGTTCCGGAACCTACCGTTTGATTGTTACTAGAGATATATCCTACATTGGTTTGTGACCCCTCTACATAAACACGATTACCTGCATTACTATAACTGTATTGTCTCTTATACGAGGTCACTGTGAATTTCTGTGATCCTCCCGCCGCGGATATGGTAGCTGTCGCAGGAGTTACAGAGAAAGCATATTCCCAGTCAAGACGCTCTATATGGTCTTCGGGAACCAGCTGGTCGGCCGCATAGGTATAACCCTTCGTTATATGCAGACCGGCCGCTTCGATCTGGCTTCTTGTGGGGCACATCATAGTGTCTCCGGTAAAGGCTCCGGGAAGCAATATGTTACAGAAGTCCTTTGTCGCTATTCTGAAATATTGTGCCATTATATAAAGTATATTATAATTATAATTCTAATTTAACCTGATAATAGGACTATAATGTATCATCCAAGGCATTGGCAGATATGCTTATGATTACTGCCGGTAATGTGCCGTTAACAGGATTAAGAAACCGCCATGTCACCCACACAACGGTTTTCGATACACACTATAGTCCGGAATTTACTTCTTCCGTATTCTCACCTTATTCCACCTGTACCCTTAAGATGACGGATACCGGGCTTATATCCAGGGAGGCGTTCTTTATCCTGCTTGCCCCAAGAATTTTAGCACTCTTGCAGTATGTATCCAGAAAGTCGGTCTGACTTATATGATAGGGATAGCCGAATCCCGGAACGGGAAGTGTGGGGAAAGGGACAGGCATCATAAAACCCTCGTATTCATGGGCGGTCATCATAAAGGCATCCGCATCCATTATGTCTTTCGTCGGATCTGCATTATAGGAACTGTAATCAAATCCCCTGTGGAAGGACATGGCAACTGCATTGCCGATTGTGCATAGCTCGAATCTGACCCGGTCCTTGCCGATTGCGTTGTCCAGATACGTTTGCACCGAAGCTTCAACCGTATTCTTGTCCATTACTTGCAGGTCATACACTTTGCCCGCTATAAATATTTTCTTACCCAATTGTTGGGTACTGTTTACACTTTTATTTTTCATAAATATCCGTTGTTTAACAAATTAATAGAATTCATATTATCCGGCGAGAGCATAACCGCCCCATTGTATAGCCATCGCATCCGCTATCCCGGGGAAGGTCTTGCTTCTCAGTTTTCTTCTTTCTTCCGCTGATACCCCCGAGAAGAATATATCAGTGAACCACTTAGGGGATTTGTTTCCACTCTTTGCTGTATAGGCCTCACCTTTCCCGACTATATTTGCAGGTATCAGGAGAAGTAAGTTTTTCAACCATAGACAGGTCTTTTTACTGGCTTCATGACCAAACATCCAAGGCTCTATAATTTGGTCGGGCCTTCTCCACCGGCTGCTCATTATGCCTACCGGATTTTCTATAGCCAGTCTATCCACCCCAATCCTTGAAACATCCATGAAGAACTGAACAGCATCTTCACGGTCTTTTGCTCTATCTGGAAACTTCAGATGGGGTCTTCTCTGTTCTATTGGAAGGTTCTTATCGTCGGGGTGATAATACCATCTTGCACCCGAGACAGCCAGATAAGTGCAGGGTGGATGGGCTATAACCAACTCCCAGTTACTATCAAGAAAATGTTTGATACCGTTCTCCAAAGTTCCCCCACGATTGGCGATTACATCAAACATGTCCCCCTTGAAATGATATTCGGGATGACCACCGCTGCAATCCTGAAGGTCGCAACTGAAAGCGTTATGGCCCAGTTTTCTGAAAGCCAGACATACGGTCTGACTCTCTTCACATGCTACCAAGACATTCATAAGGATTAAAAGATTATCTGCATCAAAATCCTGTCCGAATAGCATCTCAGGCCTATATGCTCCACTGTCTGCCCCGCCTCTTCAAACAGCTGGAATTTATAGAACCTGATGAAGCTTGTGATATCGGAATAGAAGTTCTTCCCGGCAAATTTTAGCGGATGTATCATCGGGTATCCACCGACAGCCTGTAACTGGAATGCGCCTATTCCCACCCCGGTTATCAAGGCCATATCCGAATCGTAGATAATTGGTTTATCGGGATCATAGTTGAAGTCCCTGACAAAGAACATTCTGACCTCCTTCTCGCTGATCTCCTTGATCCTGAACTGTGCCATTCCAGAGGTGTATTCGTCCAATGATTCCTGTACCCGTAATTCAATCTCCTCAGCGCTCATATTTGTATTGAGTACTTCTCCGTTTGCTATAAAATAATTCTTCATAATGATTTAGGTTTGGATTTCTGTGATGTGATTGTTAATGTTATGCCCAATTCCCTTTTCAGATAAGAGACAAGGCCGGAATAGGCGTCAATCCGTTTTCTTTCCCTATGTATGATTGATAAAGCCTCTTGTAGGGTCAGATTGATGCAGAGACCGGTTTTAAAAGCGTCTCCATATTTCTGTCGGAGCGCTTCTATGTCTCTTTGGTATTTTTCAGGGATCGGTTCGTGTGGTACCGCTTTTTTGATAACGTCAGATGCGGTACGGGGGTTCTGACAATCGGTGCCCGGAGAATCCGTCTCCAGGCCCAGTATCCTGTTTATTAAATTACCGAACATACCCTTTCAATCAATTTCCTGTTCATCCTCGAATGTTATGTGCATCATGATCTTGTCCTTGTAACATCTGACCCCCATCTGCCGTATCTCCTGGTATTCCCTTGTATACAAGTATAGCCTGTAAAAATCGATAAATTTCTGCATGTCGGTAAACCAGTGGCCGTTGTAGTCGTTGTAGCAGAGGTCCAGAAGGGGGTATCCTCCTGCCTCCTTGCTGCGGAAACAGTTCATGCTGAATCCGGTTATCAGGTTCATGTCCGTATCGAAAATGGAGTCCGCATCATGCTCTTCCAGTGGAAAGTCACGATAGAACACCATCTTTACCATGTTCCCGGTCAGCTTAAGGATATGGAAGGTGACAAGCTCCGAATCCTTGTCATACAGACTTATTTCCACTTTCCTTTCAATCTCCTCAATATCCATATCCGTATAAAGGATATCATTATGTACTATAAAAGAATTGTACTTTGTCATAAATATTACTTTTTAAAGGTTTATAAATAGTTTTTGGTACTGTATCTCCCCACCGGTCTGTTACGGGGTCCTGCCGGAGGGAAGGCGTTTCTGCCGCTATTGCTTTTACCCGGCACAAGCAGTATCCGGGGGACCGGCGCCTGTAAATACAAGCCCGGGTATCCTTTCTGCATTTTGTCTCAACATTTTAATTGTTTTTTTAATGTGACGTTATTATACTCCATCATTTATTAGGCGGCAGGATGATTTTAACCGCGTTTTTAAGGCCTTCGGGTATCATCCTTCAGCCTTTTTTAATTTCAAGTATCAGGCTCTGGCTGCTTCGGACCGGCAAAAACGCGATTTGGAGGGAGAAGAAAAAAATAAGAAGAGCGCCGTTGATCCTTTCTTATGTATCCGGATCTCAGACACCCTTCATTGTGAGTATTTGTTTCTTCAGTGATAAGGCTTTGGGGAGATGTAGGACGGAGAGAGACTGTACACCTTATCATATAATAGCGCTCCGGACATGAAAAACGCGCTTCATTTCCAGCCATGCCCTAATCTGTGTAATAAGGGCATGTTCCAGTGAGCATGTCCAATCTATTAATCAAACTAATTTTTTTAAAACAATGAAGACTAACAAGAAAGAAATTGTGAGGAAATCCGAACTCCTCGCACAGATCAGAGCCGACCTCAAGGCATGGGAGGAGGCGGAACCCG
>OGJL01000319.1_pt1 | contig 23989 bp, 25 predicted proteins | sample 1572291 | NCBI WGS metagenome assembly OGJL01 (sample SAMEA2582082, study PRJEB24529) | metagenome | biome: Human gut stool | place: China | collected 2011
TAATCTAAAAGACAATTCAATATTTCAGATTTTTAATTGAGAATTATTTTACCTCAACTACCACAGTAGGTACAATTTTAATTTCTATTTCATGATGATTCTTTTCTAAAACTTCTTTAAATGAATATAAAATCTCATCATTTGTTAAAGATCCAATTATTAATAATAATTGATGAGCAAATACAGTAAATGGGTAAAATTCTATCTTTATTGTTTGTTCTATTTCCCCTATATTTTTTACTTGAAGCGTATGTTGATTAGACATACATAAATTAACTGTCTCATCCACCAATATTTGAATTGACATAGTTAATCCTTGAAGTATCTTCAACAAACCATAATCCTCTAGTAACAATAAATCTTCATATTTAATATCATTATGCATTAAAAAATCTTCATCTCTAGGAATAAAACAATTATTACGTATTAATATGCTTTTATTCAATAATTTTTCTAGTAAACGTGCTTCTTTTGATGACATATTTTTTAATAACTCTATGGTCTTATATGATATAGAATTAGGCGTATTAATTTCACTAGCTAATAGCTTAGCCCAAATTTCTTGCATTTCTTCATTACTAACAGTACCAACCGCGTCATAAAATTTAATAAACCAATCAAAATCAAATTTAAGAATAGTATCTTCTGACGGTTTATCTGAGATATATTTATCAGCTATTACTGCAATTTTCTCAAAATTTGATGCTTTATAAAACTCAGTATATGTAATTAACTTATTGTCTAGCAATGTTTGTGTTATTTCACCAAGCTTAGCAATTTTTAGTTTTTCAAACTCAACAGCTTCTGTATTTTTCCTACAAAAAATAGTAGCAAAGATTCCTTTAGCCAATACTGTTACAATTGGGGTAGTAGGTGCGAGTGCATGCATAATCGGAATCATACTATTTAAATCCATATTGAATACTCCTATAAACCTATTAAAATCGGATAGTTCATTACGAACTATCCGCTTATTTCTTTGGTGATCCAGGAGGGATTCGAACCCCCGACCCACGGCTTAGAAGGCCGTTGCTCTATCCAACTGAGCTACTGAACCATGTGGATTCCCTATATAATTATCTATTATAGTATAAATTATGTACTATGTATCGTCAACTACACCCTATCTTAGTATACCCTAAAAAAGGCAAAAAAAAATGGAGCGGGTGAAGGGAATCGAACCCTCGCGACCAGCTTGGAAGGCTGGGGCTCTACCATTGAGCTACACCCGCAAATAAAAAATGGTCGGAGCAGCAGGATTCGAACCTGCGACCCCCTGGTCCCAAGCCAGGTGCGCTACCAAACTGCGCTATGCCCCGTCATTAATTACTTTGCTATTATAGCAAACCCGGTAGTTGATGTCAACCACTACTCTTGCTGAGTTCTTACTCTCTCGAGTATCGCTCTGCAACGAAAAATATTATATCATTGATAGAAACTAGTGACAAGTACTTTTTTACAACTTCATTAATTTTTTTACTTATACATTAATACATTCTTTAATATATATCTATCCTTACTTCTATTATCCTATACGCCTACGCCTCCATATCATTTTAATCTATAAATTATTCGCCCTAATAGTATAAAGCCAATCATATGCTAAATCGAGCATATAAAAACATGCACCCCTTTCGAGGTGCATGTTGTATTGTTCTATAGTTATATAAGATTTTAAAATGCTAGTAAAGCAAATAGATTAACCTTCGTAGCTACCATCTTCTACTACTTGAGGATTTTTTGCGATACCTTGTTTTACAGCAACTTCAGCAACTGCTTTAGCAACAGCTGGAGCTACGCGAGGATCGAATACGGATGGCATTACGTTTTCTTCGTTCAATTCACTATCAGGAATCAAGTGAGCCAAAGCGTCAGCAGCAGCTAATTTCATTTCGTCAGTGATTTGAGACGCACGAACGTCGATAGCACCGCGGAATACGCCTGGGAATACTGCTACGTTGTTGATTTGGTTAGGAGCGTCGGAACGACCTGTACCAGCAACGCGGATACCAGCAGCTTTCATATCAGCATATGTAGCTTCTGGGTTAGGGTTAGCCATTGCAAATACGATTGCATCGTCAGCCAAGTTTTCCAAAATTTCTTTTGTGAAAGCACCTGCTGCAGATACACCAAGAAGAATGTCGGCGCCTTTAGCATTTTCAGCCAAGTTGCCATGTTTTTCTTCAAGTTTGAGCAAATCAATCAATTCAGCTTGCAAAGAGTCAAGTCGTTTGTAGTCTTTGTGCAATACGCCAGAGGATACCAACAATGTGATATCATGAGCACCTGCAAGGTACAATAAGCGAGCAATGTTTGCACCAGCAGCACCAGCACCGTTTACAACGATTTTAGCAGTAGCTAAATCTTTTTTAACTAAACGAAGAGCACCTTTTACACCAGCTAAACATGCAATTGCAGTACCGTGTTGGTCATCATGAAATACAGGAATTTCCAATTCTTCTTTCAAACGGTTTTCGATTTCATAGCATTTAGGAGAGGAAATATCTTCCAAGTTGATACCAGCAAAGTTTTTTTGCAACAATTTTACTGTGTTGATCAATGTATCAGCATCTTTTGTATCTACAACCAATGGAATGCAGTCTACATCGCCGAATTTTTTGAATAATAAGGATTTACCTTCCATTACAGGCAAAGCCGCAGCAGCGCCGATATCGCCAAGACCAAGTACACGAGTACCGTCGGATACTACGGCAACCATGTTGGAACGGCAAGTTAACTCGAAGGATTCTGCTTCATTATCTTTAATACGCAAGCATGGTTCTGCTACACCTGGTGTGTAAGCTACAGATAAATCATGAGCGTCTTTTAATTCATATTTTGTTCCTACAGTAAGGAAACCTTTTAATTCACGTTTCTTTTGTACAGCTAATTCACGTACGTCCATAACTATTCTCCTTTGTGGATACACTCGGACTCTTTAGAGTCGGTAATTTATACCTTTAACTAATTGTATTATACATAATGCAATATAATAATTCAAGTTTTTTCGATATAGTTTTTTGAACTTTTTAAAAATAACTATCATTAAGATCCCCTAGTAATAAAGATTAAGCTCCAATAGTAATAAAGTAAATTATAAAAAAGTAGATAAACCATATAAGGCTTATCTACTTCAAGTCGATCTTCGTATTATACGATAAAAGCTGTCACACCAATGTTATAAAAGCGGTCTTTAAGCTTTTACAGATGGCAAATTGCGTCCATAGAAGATTTCCATCATTTCTTGTTTTAATTGATGTTTAATTTGCTTGATTTCACGATCGCTCAACTCTGACTCAGTGATGCCAAAAAGATAATTATCTAAATCAAATTCTTTTAACATCATCTTTGTATGAAAAATATTTTCTTGATATACATTTACATCAATCATGTTATACATATTGCGAGTTTTCGCACTGATGTAGTTTTGAATGGAATTGATACGATGATCGATATAAATTTTCTTACCAGATACGTCACGAGTAAAACCACGCACATGATAATCCAAGGTAAGAATATCAGAATCAAAACTTTGAATTAAGTAATTAAGTGCATTTAGCGGAGAAATTTGACCGCACGTAGATACTTCAATGTCGGCACGAAATGTGCTAATCCCTTTATGAGGATGGCTTTCAGGGTACGTATGTACAGTAAGGTGAGATTTGTCTAGATGCATGACTACATCTTCTTTTTCAATTTCCTCTTCAGAAATCAAAATCGTAACAGACGCGCCTTGTGGATCGTAATCTTGTTTCGCTACGTTAAGAATGTTAGCGCCGATAATACGGCTGACTTCCGTCAAAATAGCAGTCAAACGATCCGCATTGTATACTTCATCAATGTACTGAATGTATTGTTTTTTTTCTTCTTCCGTACGAGTATAACAAATATCATAAATATTAAAACTCAATGTTTTCGTGAGATTGTTAAAACCATATAACTTCATTTTAGGCTTTGCTTTAACTGGTGTATCCATGATATGTCATAACCCTTTCCATGCATAGACTTACTATTTCTTTTGAAAGTTTCGCAAACGAAGCTTTCACCATATAACTAAACAATATCTTGTTTATACACAAACTCTACATCAAACTGTCCATTATCGTAGGTAACGATGGCAAAGGTACCACCTGAGCGATCACGAGCCAAAGAAATACTACCAGGATTTACAAATACCGCATCACGGGCACGAACCTCCCCATGATGATGGCTATGACCAGACACGATGAGTCGCGCACCCATGTCAATTCCTAACTCAATCAGTTTTTGTATTCGATTATAATATGATACCTCATGACCATGCGTCATGTAAATATAGGTATCTTCAAGAGGAATTAATTGCTCTCGTGGTTCAAGCGGTTGCACACGGTCGTTATTCCCACGCACAGCATATACAGGAATATCCGTATGTTCCTGCATATAGCGTGCGTCATCCCCAAAATCTCCAGCATGAAGCCACATATCAATGTCTTGATCAGCCGTAGCAGCCAAGACGAGGTCGATATCCTCTAGATACCCATGAGTATCACTTAAAATGCCAATTCGTTTCATTGTATTTAATCTCTAATGCCACTATATTATATATTTATATGAACTATACCATATAGTTCAGAAATATCAAAGCTTACTAATTAATTCGCGTAATGCTCGACCACGATGGCTAATCGTTTCTTTTACGTCGATGCTAAGCTCTGCCATCGTCTTTTCAAATTCAGGTACATAGAAGTATGGATCATATCCAAAACCATTCTCCCCTTTTGGCTCATCTTGAACAAGTCCATCACAATAGCCTTCCGCAGTAACTTCTCGACCATCAGGATATACAAGCGCTAAAGCACATACATAATGGCCTGTACGGTCACGTTTACCCTGTAGTTCACGAATTAATTTCTCATTATTTGCATTATCATCACCATGATGACCTGCATAACGCGCAGAATATACACCTGGAGCCCCATCAAGAACATCTACAGTAAGACCAGAATCATCAGCTAAACAAGGTCGATTCGTAGCCTTAGCGTAGTATCGAGCTTTTAACAGAGCGTTTTCCATGAAGGTGGTGCCAGTTTCCTCAGGCTCCTCAATGGAAATCACAGCTTTTACAGGTACACAATCGATAGATAAATGGGAAAAAGCCTCGGAGAACTCACGAATTTTTCCCTTATTGCCTGTAGCAAGTATAATTTGTTCCATCTTATACCTCCGGAGCTGTAGGATACTCTTTACCTATTTTATCTGCTGTCGCACCAAGTACTTCACGTTGTTTAGCCATGAGCTCATCTGTAGCAGCCTCTGCTAAATTAAGTAAAGCGTTGAGCTCATCACGATTAAATGTACCGTGTTCACCTGTACCTTGTACTTCAACCATATTACCAGAACCGGTACGGACTACATTCATATCTACAATGGCGGCACTATCCTCTTCGTAACAAAGGTCCGTAATAGGACCATCTGGACCAATACCTACGGAGATGGCTGCACAGAAGTCAGTAATTGGAAATTTGCCAGCTCCGCCAAAGGTGAAGTCCACCGCATCAACGAGGGCTACAAAGGCACCTGTAATAGATGCTGTTCGTGTACCGCCATCCGCTTGAATCACATCGCAGTCGATAGTGATAGAACGTTCTCCTAATGCTTCAAGGTCTACAACAGCACGCAATGCACGACCGATAAGGCGTTGAATTTCTACAGTCCGTCCTGTTTGTTTTCCTTTTGCAGCCTCACGGCTCACGCGAGTTTGTGTTGAACGTGGCAATAATGAGTATTCCGCAGTTACCCATCCCTGCCCAGAACCTTTTAGCCAGCGTGGCACAGAATCTTCAACAGTAGCTGTACAGATAACCTTGGTCTTACCACACTCAATAAGTACAGAACCTTCTGCAAACTCTGTAAAATTCCGTGTTATTTTAATAGGTCGCAATTGACCCGCTGTTCTATTATCGCTGCGCATAGGAACCTCGCCATTCTAAAACTAAATATTAGAACGCCCCTTACACAAAGGGGCGTTATTTCTTATATTATATCATAATTTTTCTATTTTTCAGCATTATGAATCATATTATAATTTACGATTCTAACATGATAACTCGCATTATTATTTACGGAGATTAACATTATAATTCATATTGTCCATCGCCGAGTGGATCTACCACAACGTAACGGCTGGCTCCCCCTTCTGCTTTGGCTCGTTTTGCTTCTACAATAGCATCTTGACGCGTCCCTTTATCTGCTTGCCAAGGGATGAACATAGCATATACGCTTTGCGGCCCATACGGGCCGTATTGTCCTCGTGAAAGCACGCTATGCCAACCTACCTTGTCTTCGTACATGCGCACCCTTTCAAGGCGCTCCTCTTGTACGCCCGTTTCATCGTAATACACATTGTAACGATTTGACCAAATATCACCTACACCAGCACGTTCTTCTTCTGCTATACGATATCGATTAGCCCATTGTACCTTCCACTTAGCGATAAGCTCATCTATATAATTTGTTACACTTTGACTTTGCTTATATTTAACAGGGTCAAAGGCAGGTTCTACGACCTTACTGTAATCAAGTCCTGCCATGGATAAAATGATACCTGTATTCACGTATGGTAATGCTTCCTGTACGGAATAGCCTCCTTCTAAGACTGCTATATCTGCTTGTAATAAATCGACTAACTCTGCATAGCCCTTTGCAGTTACCTGCATATTAGCCAACGGATCACTAAAGTGATTATCTTGCCCAGCCGAATTAATGACAATATCTGGATCAAACTCTTCAAGGATAGGCAATACAAGCTCACGCATGACCTTCATCAAGCCTTCGTCACCGGTACCTGGCGGTAGTGGAATATCTATATTACCACCGATGGCCTGAGGTCCACCAAATTCATCCATAAAGCCTGTGCCAGGATATAAAGTACGTCCATCTTGATGGAAGCTAATATACAACGTATCAGGATCATGGTAAAACACATTTTGAGAACCATCACCATGGTGTACATCGGTATCTACTACGGCAACGCGTTTGATTCCATAGGTTTGACGTATGTGTTGAATCATAACGGCTTCAATATTAATCGTACAGAAGCCACGAATACCATGAACCATAGCCATCGCATGGTGACCTGGTGGTCTTACTAACGCAAAGGCACGATCTACTTCACCGCGCATAACCGCATCAGCTGCCGCAATAGCACCTCCAGCAGATACTCGATGAGCTTCAGTCACCCAATACTCTAAATTTGGAGCACCAACATGAACTCGCTCTATTGTATCCCAATCAGCTACTATTGGATTATATTCTCTAATATTCGGTATATCTAACAAACCTTCCTCTACAATTTGATCACGCGTATAGAGTAAACGCTCTTGTCGTTCAGGATGTGTTTCAGAAATCTTCCAGTCAAAAGCAGGGAAAAAGACAAGACCTAAACTGTGATGATATTTAGTTTTATCAATAGTAGAATTCACGTCGTCATTCAGTTTCGTGTTTATATCCTTCTCTATAAGTCCATGACGCTCACGATAGGATAAACCTTTATTCCACATGGTGTTTCACCCCCGCCGCTAGTTGTACTTTCACCGTAATTAAACGCTCCATAGATTGCCAGCCCTCTACCACAGGGAAATCCTCAATGCTAATGATTTCGATTTCTTGCGATGTATCTAAACCTAAACGAAAAGCCTCTTCACTAAGAGCCTCCTTAGCTCGTTCTACAACTTGCTCCGCTCGTTTTAAAGTACAATTTTGCTGTTTAATACCTAATTCAGGGATGACTAGCAACCGACGTTTTGTGTCTACATGAACAGTGAGTTCGATGGTAGATAAAGCTAGTGCAGCGCCTATAGCATTTGCTACGGCAGCATTTTCTGGAATCGTAATAGGTAAATCCATATATTCTCCAATGCTCGCTCCGAGACTTGGAGCCGTGCCCCCTACTACAACAATATGTTCAGGCACAAATATATCAGGATTTACAATATCTGCCACCACATAAATAGGGCGTTTATTCTCAACCGTTATGACCTCATCTACGCCACGTTGAATCGTTTCCAACGCATTTTGTAGGATTAGTCTTGCTACATCAGAGGAGGTCTTAATAAGAGTTAGTTGATTATTTAATGTATTTACATTATTAGATTGCACCGTAGCCTGGATAGCATCTGCTAAATCTTGTAAAGCTCGTGATGCCAGATTAAAGTCGCCATAGTTCGCGTGACCGAGCACAATAAGTGCATCTCCCAAGGTAGGTTCTACACCACCTAGAGCTACCGATGGTCCCACTCGTTCAGGACCTACGGTAAGATTACCATTTTTAAGGCGAACTACAGATTCCCCACCAATGCCGACCGAGGTAACGGCAAAGGATCGCACTGCACTTGGATACTCACGGATAGATACACCATTCTTTGTCATCAATGGTCTACCATGCTTCCAAAGGGATATATCCGTTGTAGTGCCTCCAATATCTAGAGCCACTGTATGCTGATTACCTATAACACCGAGAGCAGATAGTCCAAGAACTGTTGCGGCAGGGCCTGTAAAGGCGGTCTCTACTGGGCGACTCACCATGTGTTCTACTGGTAGAGAGCCTCCATCTGCTTTTAAAATGTGAAGTGGGGCCACTATATTCCGTGCACTGAGAGCATCTTCAACATTTTTCTTAAACACCGTAAATACTGGTGTTACAGCGCTATTAAAATAAGCGCTAATAGTACGCCGAGGAAAATTTAAAGAACCACTTAATAAACTACCATTAGAAATTGCATGATATGTGTTTTTCAATTCTTCTGTTATAGATAGTTCCTCTTGAGGATTCCGCACCCCAAATTTAGCGGACACAGCAGCCAAATCAGTACCACTACGTGTTTGAACCATGTTGGCTATACCACGTACAGCATCAGCAGGGGTACGCTCTACAACGATACCTCTATGATCTGTATAACCTTGAAGGTATATAGGTTTCACGGGGAATATATCATCTACATTACGGCCTGGACCTGTAACCACATAGAGATCTACTACTTGCTCCTTCTCTTCTACGATGGTATTCGTTACCACGGTAGTAGATAAGGTTACTTGTTCAATATTTGATGTATCATAACCCTCCAAAACCGCATCTAAGGCCTCACCTATACCATTCATTAGATTATCCTTTGTAGTCCGCCTCTTGGCAGTTGCCACTACACGATGGCCATCAATGATAACAGCATCGGTAAAAGTACCACCTACGTCTAACCCTAGTAACATATAACCTCCTTATTAGTATTAATAAAGAATCTATACAAACTCAAAACAAAGTAAAGAAAACTCAATTTAAGCTAGCATATACTCTCTATTCGAACTAATATGCAATCCCTATTCAACCCTGCGTATAGTACGTATTCAGTCTCATTATATATAAAAAAGCTGTACCCATCTCTATGTGATGAGTACAGCCTTCTGTTATTTACCAGATACAGATGCGTAATTTTTGATGATAACAATCGGAGTCATTTGGCTATCATTACCAAATGGATTATCAATCAACAATTGTGCAATTTTTTTAGCGTCAATGCCACGACTTGTACCTAAAATAGCGGACCGTTTCAAGTCATTAACGTCAGCTACAACGGCACCATAACAACCTGTGCGAGATACAATTTTCTCAGCCACTTTATCAGGATCCTTTGGACCAAATACAATATGCTTATCAAATGGAGGCATAGTCCCCGTTACATCATCGGTTAATGATGCAGCACGAGCAATTGCATAGAACACGCCAGGTTTACGGAAAATTTTAGCAATAGCACCTAAAATAAAAGCACCTAACACCTTCCATTTACCGTCCAAATTCATAGCCGATTGCATACCATAAATAGATGCCATAGAGCCATCTGGATGGATAAAACGATTAATTAAACGAGCTTGCCAGCACACATTTAACTCTTCAGGACGTGTAAAACGGCCTTGCGTAATAGCCACTACAGATTCAGCAACACATACGATATCTTCAGGTCCAATATTATGACCGCCAAATTCAACGATAGCATCAACGATGTCATCATTATCTGTAAGAATACGTGTTGGCACACATACTAACTCTAATTCTGCCATTGTTATGCCTCCTTATTGAACCATTGCTGCTTGAACTTCTTCAGCAGTCAAACGAATACGCTGTTTATCGATATGATAGTCTGTCCGACCTACGATTTGGTAGTAAATATCGATGTCCATATAAGGGAATCCCTTAATATCTTCTCGAATATTGCCAGTTTTACCTGTTAATGTAACATATACACGAATTGTGCCACCTTTGCGTGGTTTGATAATTATAGCTTCAAAGTATCCATCTTGACGTGGACGATTAATATCCATAGCCCAAGCATTTACCTTAACTGCATCAAAATGTTCTTCTGGTAATAATGGACGTGGAAATAAGTCCATTATTGTGCCTAATTGGCGCCCTTTATTTACAAATGGTATATCACAGAACAACGTAATGGACTCAAAATTACGATCAGATACTTGAAAGTTCGTTGCTCGTTTTGCTAATAAGACAATATTTTCATTACCTTGTTTCAATACAAACAAACGGAATAATAAGTACAGAGCCGCAACAGCCACAATAATAGCTATTACTGCACTGAGGATGTTATAAAACCACATGGGGTATCTCCTTTATAATGTAATATGTTCAATGGTACGACGGCTTGTATCAAGGAAGGATGCACTCAATGTATCACCAAGTTCGACATCCTTTGTAAAATACAATGTCACGGTACCTACAGTATCTTGAGGATTGAAAAGATTTTTACTCTCTAGTCTGTGACGAACCAATTCACTTGTTTCAAAAGCAGGATTAATGAACTGAATGCGACATGATGTTAGTTCCTCTAGTAAAGGTTGTACAAATGGGAAATGAGTACAGCCCAAAACAACAACCTCAATTTCTCGAGATAATAAAGGTTCTAAATACTCCTTACATACTTCACGAACAAAGTAATCATCTAAATGAGCTTGTTCAATAAGCCCCGCCAACTCTGGACAAGGTTGTTCCCAAACCAAAACCTCATGATCAACTTCTAAAGCCACATGCTTATGAATATGACTATTTACAGTGGCTACGGTTGCCATAATACCGATAGTCTTGCTTTTACTTTTATTAATGGCTGTTTTCACACCTTGTGATACACCAATAACTGGCACAGATACAAGTTCACGTACCGCATCAAGAGCCACAACGGTGAAGGTATTACAGGCAATCACCATCAACTTAACAGGCTGCTTTTCTAGCGTCTCCGCAATACGACACGCCAAATAAGTAATTTCATCATCACTGCGATTACCTACAGGATTATTCGCATTATCACCGATATAGATGAAATCTTCGTTAGGAAATTGTTCTTGTAACACCTTTAACACAGATAGTCCGCCTACACCAGAGTCAAATACACCGATAGGCAATTGTTGTACATTACTCATGCGGCATCTCCTCAACAGCTGCTAACATAGGCAGGTAAAAAGTATCGTCTAATCGCACAATTTTTCCTGTTAATTTTGACATAAAGGCATTCTTAGTTTCCCCCGTAGCAAGTATTGCACCATCACTAGCACGGCGCATGCGATAGCGAAACACCATTTGAGCCCTCGTCATCTTAACCAAATACGTTTCGATGTGAAGTTCATCATCGAAATTCGCAGGTTCTTTATAATTGCAAGATACATTCATGATGGGAAATACAATATCCTCATTCATCATATCCCACAAAGTGACACCGATCTTACGAAGGAATTCAATGCGCGCCATTTCAAACCATCTAAAATGATTACTATGGTGAGCAATCCCCATCATATCAGTTTCATAAAATCGTACATTTACTGAAGCAATATGCATAAATTCTGTCCTTTTTAAATAGTATACAATTTTTATTCTATATCTATTACTTTAGTGTGTCAAATAAATAAAGGCAGTTCAATCACTGTGGATCAAACTGCCTAAAATGGTAAAAGTTAGCGACTGCTACCAAATGGAAAGAATTTTTTTGCCTCTTCTTGATGACTCGTTTTGATATAACGATTCGCAATCTTAAAGGCTAATCCGAGTACTGCCACATCATCTACCCAACCTAATACAGCAATCGTATCCGGTACAATATCAATAGGTAATACCAAATATCCTAAGGCACCTGCAATGACCGCTTTTACATATTTGGGAGTGTCCTTGTCGCGAAAACAAAGGAACAAGGTTACTGCTTGTTGTACAAAGGCAAGTTTCTTACCATATCGACCAAGAAACCCTAAAAATCTTGATTCGCTAAAATACTTACCATATTTAATAATCTTAAATGGATTCATAGTAATAATAATCCTTCAGCGTTTATTTACGCAAACCGCCAATTTTATCTTTCGCTGTGTTAACAGTGTTTGTAGCAACATCTTTTGCTGCCTCTACAGCATCAGAAGCTTTAGTTTTTGCAGTTTCTACTGCTACCTGTGCAGAAGCTTTTGCCACTTCTACACCACCTTTTGCGAATTCTTTGGCTACTTCAATACCTTCTTTAGCAGAATCAATTTTTTCTTTCGCTGCATCAGAAACCTTTGCTACAACCTCTGCTGCGTTATCATGGATTTGGTATTTTGTTTCATTATTCCATTTATTGATGGCAGGTGTTACTTTTTCATCGTAAACTTGCTTTAAAGATTCTTTAGCAAGACCTGTTTCGTTAGCAATCCCAGCCCATACGTCACGTTGACCTTGAGTGAAAGGAATACTAGCACTTGCATCACGAACGATTTCAGAAGCAATAGCTTTGCCATTTTCAAAGAATTCAGCAACCATCGGTTTGTAACGTTCGATATCAGAAGGCATACCATCTTGAATCCAAATATGTGCAATTTTACCAATAGCATAAGTTAAACCGATAGCTACAGGAACGCGAACAGCTTTAATTGGAATTAGAAGGGATACTGCAGCTGTACCTACAGCTGTGCTAAGACCACCTACTAAACCAACTACAGCACCTGCTTGCAATTCTACATCATAAAGATGAGCAATGCGAGTTACCATGTACGTAGCATTGGCGCACAAAGCGACACTGCTGAATTTAGAGGATAATGCCAATGCTGCCGCACGACCTGCCCCCCAGAAGATAAATTGTTCAACTTGATAGTCACGATCTTGAGATCCATCCGTAAGGGGCTCAAGTGTTACGCCATTATATTCTGCCATAAGTATTCTCCTTTGTTGTAAACCAACTATAGGTCTTATTATTAGTATTATTATACCATTCTATTGATAGAAGTGAAATGAATTTTTCTAATTATCCATATATAACAGCTTCTAATATTTTCTATATTACCAACTTGTGAGTCCTCCATCGATTGTCCAGGCTGCACCTGTCACAAAAGACGCCTTATTACTCAACAAAAATACAATTACTTCTCCAATTTCATGAGGCTTAGCAATACGACCTAATGGGTAATGTTGGCCCATTTCAGCCTTAGCAGCCGCCGCATCTTGGTGGGCATTAGCAATCTGTTTATCTACTAATGATGTATCTACATCACCAGGACACACACAGTTTACACGAACACTGTGAGGTGCCATTTCAAGGGATAGAGATTTTGTAAAGCTCACTACAGCTCCCTTTGACGCACCATATACAGAACACGCTACATTACCTTGTAAACCTGCATCACTAGCGATTGTTACAATACTGCCCTTTGAGGCTCGTAAATAGGGAAGCGCCGCTTGACATAAGAATACAGTACCTTTTACATTGGTCCCAAACATTTCATCAAAAGCTGCTTCTGTAACATCAGCTAGTAACTCTTCTTCATAATAGCCTGCAGCTGTTACAAGAGCAGACACCCCACCAAATAAATCTACTGTTTCTTTTACAATTCGCTGACAGTCCTCAATTTTAGATACATCACCTTGAATATATTGTACCTTAGAGGAATAACGACGTAGCTTAGTTTTAGCCTTTTGACCAACTTTTTCATTTCGACCATTGATGACTACACACCAACCTTCTTTAAGTAAAAGCTTTGCCGTAGCAAATCCAATACCCGATGTACCACCACTAATCAAGGCCACTTGAACATCACTTTTATGAGGCATACCTTGCCCTCCTATAATGTTGAAATATAGTCATAGACTAATTTCAACAACATAACTGTCGTTACCGACAAGAATACAACTCGCACCAAAGATGAGCCCTTCGCAATTGCCAAATGCGAGCCTAAATAAGCACCTATAATTTGACCTGCCCCGGTGGCAAGACCATACTTAACATTGACGTGTCCTAAATATAAAAATACCAATAAAGATGCCAAATTACTAGTAAAATTCAATATTTTTGCATTAGCAGATGCATGTAAAAAATCAAAGCCTGTAAAGATAAATCCCATAATCAGAAATGTACCTGTACCAGGACCAATAAAGCCGTCATATATACCAATGCCAAGAGCAAAAGCCATACAAATATATAGCGCTTTTCCTGCTACCTGAGATGTACGATTGATTTCACCCCAGTCTTTTTTGAACACCACAAAGAGTGTTACACAAACAAGTAATATGATAATAATAGGCTTTACATATAGCGGTGGTAAAGAAACAACCGCCAAGGTACCAAGCATAGAACCCACAAAGGTAAAAGGCAGTAATTTGCGAACTAGGGAAAAATCAACCATGTGATTTCTTAAAAATGTAATCGATGCACTACCAGCACCAAAGATACTGGATAATTTATTACTGCCTAGAGCCACACTAGGTGGAAGATTTGTTAATAACATGGCAGGTACAGAAATGAGGCCTCCCCCGCCTACAATGGAGTCTACAAAGCCAGCAAACGCACCAGCTACGGCAAGTAAAACGAGTATAAGGATATCAAATGGTAAACCTGTTACCGCAATGAGCCACTCCATAATAAACCTCCTACAGATAGCACATCAACGGTCGCCAAAGGCCACCGTTGTCATGCTAATTTATTTTATTTTGCACCTAGACGATCGAGGGCCAATGTATAACCATCCGCACCATATACTAAACAGCGCTTTACACGACTAATCGTAGCAGTACTCGCACCCGTTTCTTCTACGATTTTCTCATAGCTATCCCCTGCGCGAAGCATTTTTGCTACTTGTAAGCGTTGAGATAATGCTTTTAATTCGTTAATCGTACAGATATCTTCAAAAAATGCATAGCATTCCTCTGTATTTTCAAGCGTTAAAATGGCGGTGAACAATTCGTCATTTTGTTGACTTCTCAATTTTTCATTGATACTCATAGGATCCTCCTACTTCTTATTCATCGCTTTAGACCAAGCATCACCAATCATTTGTACAACTTGTACCAATACAATCAAGATGATGATTGTAGCGATCATAATATCGGCTTGGAAACGTTGGTAACCATATCGGATAGCAATATCCCCAAGGCCACCACCACCAATAGCACCAGCCATCGCAGAGTACCCGATGAGGTTAACGATAAGAACCGTTACATTGTCAATAATTGTTGGCAATGCTTCTGGTAATAATACTTTCCAAATGATTTGTAATGGGCTTGCCCCCATAGATTGAGCCGCCTCGATAACGCCAAAATTGATGTCCTTAATAGACGTTTCTACAAGGCGTGCCAAAAACGGAATTGCCGCAATGGTCAACGGCACACATGCTGCAGTTGTACCGATGGATGTACCTACCACCATACGAGTAAACGGAATGATAGCAACCATCAAGATGATGAAAGGTACAGAACGTGTAGCATTGACAATGGCACCCAATACTTTATTGAGTGCTACATTTTCTAAGATATGACCTTTAGAAGTAACAACCAAAACAACACCAAGAGGAATACCTAATAACATTGCCATTACGGTAGAAATTATCGTCATTTGCAATGTATCAAGGGTACCAGTTATGAGTAGATTAATGATTTGCTCTGACATAACCGATCACCTCGCTTTCAATTGGTAACATTTTGATGTAGTCCAAACCTTCTTGCGCATTTTCTGGGTCACCATTCAAGATAACGATGAGGCGACCAACGCTCGTATTTTGGATGTAATCAATGCCGCCAAAAAGGATGCTTACATCTAAATTAAAGCGTCTTACAAGGCCTGCTACTACAGGCTCATCTGTTGCTTGTCCTGTAAATTTGAGACGAACTAAGGGCGCGGTCCCTGCAATCCATTGATCATGCAACTCTAGATGTTCCAATGCTTCTGGAGGTAAGTTATCACTCACTACAGAGCTAATAAACTCTTTTGTCGTATTTTCGCGAGGATGTGTGAATACTTCAATAGTACTACCTTCTTCGAGGATGACACCACCTTCAATAACCGCCACGCGATCACAGATTTCACGGATAACGTGCATCTCATGTGTAATGAGCACAATAGTGAGCCCCATCTTCTCATTAATATTTTTCAACAATTTCAAAATGGAATCTGTTGTTTGAGGATCAAGGGCAGAGGTAGCTTCGTCACAAAGGAGGACCTTTGGATTAGACGCTAAAGCACGAGCAATACCAACACGTTGTTTTTGACCACCAGATAATTGAGATGGATAGTTGTTCATACGCTCAGTAAGGCCTACAATATCAAGGATTGGCGTAATGCGTTCCTTGATTTCAGATTTGCTCATTCCTTGTAATTCCAACGGAAATGCCACATTGTCATATACGGTACGAGAGGACAATAGGTTAAAATGTTGGAAAATCATGCCAATATCTTTGCGCGCTTTACGCAAATCAGATTTGCTAAGTGTTGTTAAATCTGTACCATTTACGATAACAGAGCCAGATGTAGGTGCTTCGAGCATGTTGATGCAACGAATCAATGTGGATTTACCGGCACCGGATTGACCGATAATGCCAAAGATTTCGCCTTCTTTCACATTTAGGCTAATATCTTTCAACGCTTCCACACGAGTAGCGCCTTCATAGACTTTACTAATGTGTTCTAATTGTATCAAAATAATTTCCTTTCTTAAGGTAAATGTTTAACATTTGATGAAAGCAGCTTATCTATCAAGGTAGTCCTTCTTCCATCAATTTTTCTAGAGCTTCGCGTAGACGAAGTGTAATAGTACCTGGTTTACCACCAGATACTGGATTTCTGTCTAGCTTAGTAATTGGAATGACACCACCAATTGTATCGGTAAAGAATAGTTCATCCGCATCATCCACAAAGTTACGATCGAATTCTTTCTCAATAATGGTAATACCTAAAGATGGTGCTACACGGGTTAAGATCATTTGGCGCGTAATGCCTTTTAAGATATGATTATCCGCTGGATGCGTGTACAAGATACCATCTTTAACAGCAAACACATTAGATGTCGCGCCCTCTGTACAAATGCCATCACGGAACAAGATGGCTGTATAGGCAAATTTCTTTTCTGCTTTTGTTTGCGCCAAAATATTCGGGATCAAGTTTGTAGTCTTAATATCTACATGATTCCAACGTTCATCAGGTAAAGCTATCGCTTTTACACCTTCACCCAATTTATTGACTTCATCTAAATCCAAAGTACGGATAGACATAAGCATTTGTGGTTCTAATTTGGAGCGATCATAAGCATGATGACGTGGTGCTACACCACGAGAGATTTGTAAATAAATATAGCCCTCTTTGATTTCACTTTGCTCGATCAAAATTTCGTGCAATTCTGTCAAATCATCAGGAGTCATTTTTACAGGGATATCCATTTCACGCATAGAGCGATACAAGCGATCTTGGTGGTAAGACAAAGCGAAGCAACGGCCTTTTACGACGCGAACAACTTCATATACAGAGTCACCAAATAAATAGCCACGGTCATCAATGCTGATAACTTTAGCACCTGGTTCGACGAATTCACCGTTAAAATATGTTAATTCTTGCATAGGAGCACCTCTTTTTCTATTCCGTTACTCTATCAAGTGGTAATCATCATGGACTTATTATAACACAATTACTTTCAAATTTTCACACTTTACTTTGTGAAAGATAAGAATTCGATATACAAAAATCCGCTAGGATACCATAGTTAAAAACTATATCCTAGCGGATGTATAACAAATATTATGTTTATACTAAATCAGCACTACAAAACTAACTAAAACTGCATACACCATTAACGTACTAGCACCAATTAGGTCTCTCAATAAAATAGTTCTCATACTAAACTAATGCCCCAGTATAAATTTACGGATAGATTTAGGCACATAATTAAGGCCCACTGTAGTCAAATAAGATAATGCTAACGCCATACCATACATAATTAGCACGTTGGTCACCGTATACAAGAGATTATATTTAGCCATCACACCAAAAATGATTAACAACCAAAATGGATGCGCTAAATAAATACCATACGATTTATCGCCTATCTCAGACCAAATGGACTCCATCGTCACGTTCATAGGTAGCCTTTGGAATAGGAACAAACTAAACATCGTTCCCAATCCTGTATAAAGAACGCCCATAGGACTCATTTGATGTACCGTATAAATTGCTTCCAACACAGTGTAATGCCATACGTCCATGACATAGTAATAAGAGCCAAGCATTAATAATATAGAGCTTACCGCACTGACGCCTAAAAGGTAACGATAACGCCACATATATTCGCAGACGATTTCATATCGTTCAGCACATACGGCACCTAAAAGGAAAATCCACACATAATGAATAACCCAATAGTTGAGTCGCATATCAAAAAGATATTTAAGAACTGGCTGATTGCTTAGATTTTCTGTTACCCAACGGCCAAGCATGTAAGACGAAACATAATCGATACCAACTTGGATGACAAATAGTAACACCAGCCAAAATACAGGCCGTTTTAAGATGACTTTCACCATGGCCCGCCATAATGGCATCATCACGTAGAACCATAGCAAAATAACCATAAAATATAGATGATACATAGAGGTACCAAAGAGTAGATTTATCGCCAACGGCCCTGGATGTAAATTGCCAAGGTTATGAGCTGTCATCCCTGTATATAGCAAGTAAAAGATGGACCACGTAATATATGGAAATAGCACCACCTGAATGCGGCGGTGCATAAATTCCTTATATGAGAATGGTCCCTCTACCGAGGTATGATAAAACAAGCCAAATGCAGAGAGGAAGAAAAACGCAGGCACTCCAAAGCGAGAGAGAATTTCTAACACGCTGATGAGTTCTAAATTTACAAAAGGATTTTGCAATGCGTAAGATCCTACATGAATGCCGATAACACCGAGCATACAGAGGCCTCGCATATAAGTAATTTCCGGTAAAAACGCTTTTTTCATAGCCATTGCCTATTCACTATTGACCAGGTGCCACTGCAGGTGTCGGTACCACACGTGGACCTTGAGACTCTGTAGCTGGTTGTTTAACTACAGGAGGGGTAGATGTAGGTGTTTGAGGCGTTGCAGCTTTTTCAGGTTGTGCGGCTTGTGCTGGTACAGCCTGACCATTTGCTTTAGCAGCCGCTTCTGCCTTAGCCTTAGCTTCTGCTTCAGCCTTAGCTTTTGCTTCAGCTTCTCGTTTCAAGCGTAATTCTTTTTCAAGTGGTACCACTGGTTTGTCATAAACAGTGATATCCGTTTCAAATAGACGTCCCCATGGGAATGTAGCTTTTACTGTACGAGGATTGATTTTAAGGTATTTTTCAGCGAAATCTTGAATGCGTTCACCTAAATAACTTTCAAGACGTTCATTTAATTCACCAGAGTAACGAACATTGTCTGTTCTGATAGAATCTTGCATACGATAAATATCTTTACGGATATTTGCTTGATATGCCCAGTTATCCAAATATTGTTGCGTCAACATATCACGATGACCTTCCGGACTCATAGATTTAAGCAATAATCCTTGAGCAATAGCGTAACCTACTGTGTTACTTGCTGTATTCCAACCATTATACGCACCGATTTTGTACAACAAATCTCGTTTGTACATAGCGGATACCAATGTATTATCTGCACCATTATTGAAAGCAATATCTGCAACGCTTACGTTCACACCAGAGTCAACAGCTTGTTGAATGCGATCTACGAAAGCATTTGTAGAGTTGGAGATCATTGGGAAGTTTTCGAAGTTTTCAGACTCGCCTGTGCTCGTAGTAAGAGGTGTATTAACAGCCAATAATACAGTTGGTTTGCCTTGTGTCACCATCGTGCCACCTACGGCCTCAACGTGTTGAGCAATTGTTTTATCAATCGTTTGATCTTCGTAACCTGGCAATGTTTTACCGCCACCACCGAGTGGATAAATTACGGAGAATGTAGGTTTTTCTGTGCTCACATCGGTACGGGAACGCGCCATCAATAAGAGACCAAGTTGGTCAGCACCAGGGAAACTACCGTATTTTTCAACAGAAATATCCTTGGAATATTTGTTAAGGTAACGACCTTCTAGAGCGGATTGAGATAATTGAGATGTATCATCATGACCTAATGCAAAGTAGTCGAATACACCACTGCGAGTTTCATCAATCAACTCTTTGTTGATTTTCATATTTTTTTGACGGCGGTCAAACCAGTCTTGCAAGTATTCCACAGGAACAGAGGCTTGTAGGCTCATCAATTTTTGAGTTTCTTCTTGCGTTAAAGAGCCAGAATCTAATTTATCTTGTAATGCAGCGATTTGGAAGATAGTTGGGCCATATTCCGCATAGTAGGCCGGTTCAGTACCACCACCACTCGCGCGTGGGGAACGCATTACGGTACCAAATCCATAGATGCGTACATTTTTATTACGCGCTTTTAAGCCTTCAATACGTTTCAAGCGATTTTGCAATGTGCTAAGAGGAATATTATGTTTACGAGAATCTACAAGACCTCCATAAATAAGAGTATCTGTACTTAATACCATAACATCAGCACGACCTGCATTTTGCTCTACCCAAGCCATAATTTGATCAGCTTGACCTTGGTAGGTCTTACCAGAAATCAAGTGTTGAGGTGGTGTCAACACAGTCATACCCGCCTCACGAGCTGTATCAACTGTATATTGCAAACTTACAGGACGATCATCTTGAGGTACATATAATACGGTTTCTGCATCGATTTTGATGGATGTACCTGTAGCAATGGCTGTAACCATTAATGCTACTTTCAACCATTTATTTGTCATAAATCAAATCTCCTTCTGTGTACACGAGTACTCTCGACTCGAAAATTAACTCTTATATAATACTCTTTTTTTCTGACACTTTTATGAAATACTTAATAGTATAATTATATCATTTACCTGTTATTTCTCAAATGCAGTGCCTTTAGCTTTAGCGCACTTTGGGTAAGCTCCAATTATATTTAATAGCTAGTAAACGGATAACTAGTACAACGGTAAACGCACCATATACAGCCTCTCCAACCCAGTTAGAAATAACCATTAAGTAATAAACGATGCCCCCAATAACACTAGGTAGAGCATACACATCTTCTTTCAAAACAGACGGAATCCGTTGAGCCAGCATATCTCGGATAATACCACCTCCAACGGCAGTAATAGTTCCTAATAAAACAATGAAAATTGGCAACTCTGGATATAGTTTAAACCCTGCAGATGCTCCGGTTACTGTAAAAGATGCCAACCCAACTGCATCGGCTAATAAATAGCTTGCTCGGCTACGAGGGCCCATAGCATGCTTGCGATAACGGCTGTTATAGATAATAAATACGATAATTGTTACGGAAATAACCACAGTTACATATACAATATTGCGTAACGAATTCGGCGGAAAATACCCCAAAAGAACATCACGTACAATTCCACCACCGATTGCCGTGGCCAGTGCCAATACAGCCATACCAAATATATCCATTCTCCGCGCCACCCCAACAAGTGCTCCGGAGATAGCAAAGGCAATAGTGCCAATCATATCAAATATATACCAAATAATATCCATAATACCCTCACACAATCTATTCGCATAACTTCGCACACTATGATAGACTTTATGTAAGATATTATACATTAAGAGGTATGAGAATGACAAAAAACATTACACCTATAGAGATTAAAAATATGGATGAGCGTAGCCGTGATGAATATTTTATGGGTTTTGCCCTAGAGGAGGCCCACAAAGCTTATGCTCTAGGAGAAATTCCTATCGGCGCCATTTTAGTTCAAAACAATACAATCATTTCACGCCACCATAATCGCCGCGAATTAGATCACGATGCAACGGCTCATGCAGAGGTGCTCGTCATCCGCGAAGCATGCGATGTACTCAAGCGCTGGCGGTTGACTGGTTGTACCCTGTATGTTACGATAGAGCCGTGTCCGATGTGCGCTGGAGCCATCATCAACAGTCGTATTGACCGTGTTGTATATGGTGCAAGTGATTACAAAGGAGGCGCTGTAGAGTCTCTTTTCAATGTACTCTCTCACCCTGGTTTAAATCATGAACCCGAATTAGCATCGGGGGTCCTTGGTGATGAATGTAGTCAAATCATGAAAGACTTTTTTAAAGAGCGCCGTAAAACACGGAGGAGTACCCAAGAGGCTGAAGGGTCCGCACTCGAAATGCGGTAGGTCGGGCAACCGGCGCGAGGGTTCAAATCCCTCCTGCTCCGTTGACAGAAAGAAAAAGACAGTCAGAATATTCTGGCTGTCTTTTTTCTTTCTATTATTATGATATGCAGAAAACAATGAGTACAAGTTATTCACAATATTTGCAAAGTTATAAAGGAAATGTGGAATATGACAGAGAGACAGAAAATGATTAGTGGACAATTATACAAGTCAGGAGTAAAGGAACTTGTTAATGACAGAATGATATGTAAAGAACAGTGCTATGACTTTAATGCATTAAGACCATCACAGACAGAACAACAGTCTGCTATGATTAAGAAGATATTCGGTAAGGTGGGAGCTAATTGTTTTATAACAGCTCCATTCTGGTGCGATTACGGATATAATATAGAAGCAGGTGACAACTTCTACGCAAATCACAATCTTGTAATACTTGACTGTGCCAAAGTAACATTTGGTAATAATGTATTCATAGCACCAGATTGTGGTTTCTATACAGCAGGACACCCTGTTGACGCAGCAAGCCGTAACGAAGGATGGGAATATGCTTATCCTATTAATGTAGGTAATGATGTCTGGATAGGAGGTGGGGTAAAAGTAATGCCTGGAGTAACAATAGGTAATAATGTTGTAATAGGTGGCGGAAGCGTAGTAGTAAAAGATATACCAGACAACAGTATTGCAGTAGGTAATCCATGTAAGGTAATAAAAAAGATAGAATCAGGCAAAGCAAGAGAATATAATATAGAAGAAAAGCAGATATAACTTGTATATAAATGTGATGAAAACCCCTATATATAGTGTATTTAAAAGAAATTACAACTTTTTTGAAAAAAATTGAAAAAAGTTGTTGACAATGTGTGCACCTGATGATATTATATACAAGTCGCCGCGGTAAGCGGTAACAAATAAGACTTAAAACACCAGATAAATACTGGGTTTGAGCGATACAGATCTTTGATAACTGAATAGAAAGACAACCTTGAAATTCTTTGAGAATTTTAAAATGATTCATTAATGAATCTTGCGAGTATCGAAAGATACACGAACCTAAACAGTAAGTTTTGGTAAAACTATTTAAGCTAGTTAGTTTATAACTGACGAGGCAAACTTTTTATGAGAGTTTGATCCTGGCTCAGGATGAACGCTGGCGGCGTGCTTAACACATGCAAGTCGAACGAAGCATTTAGAACGGATTACTTCGGTTTGAAGTTCTTTATGACTGAGTGGCGGACGGGTGAGTAACGCGTGGGTAACCTGCCTTGTACTGGGGGATAGCAGCTGGAAACGGCTGGTAATACCGCATAAGCGCACAATGTTGCATGACATGGTGTGAAAAACTCCGGTGGTATAAGATGGACCCGCGTCTGATTAGCTAGTTGGTGAGATAACAGCCCACCAAGGCGACGATCAGTAGCCGACCTGAGAGGGTGACCGGCCACATTGGGACTGAGACACGGCCCAGACTCCTACGGGAGGCAGCAGTGGGG
>OGJL01000402.1_pt1 | contig 18719 bp, 11 predicted proteins | sample 1572291 | NCBI WGS metagenome assembly OGJL01 (sample SAMEA2582082, study PRJEB24529) | metagenome | biome: Human gut stool | place: China | collected 2011
GTGTAATATTTCCGACCCACCCATTTCATCCATAGAGCTGGAAGTAGAAAGAGGAGGCTATTCTATCGGCAGACTCATCCACCAACAAATAAAGAAAGAACATGAAGGCACTTTCAATATTGTTATCAACCCCATCCGCATCGAACTACGCCAATCGACGGAGAAACACAATATCAAAGACCCTTATATTCTCGAAGTGGTGAAATATATAGATTCACATTACAGCTCCGACCTGACGATAGAATCTTTGCTTGCCAACATTCCGTTATCGCGCAGAAACTTTGAGGTGAAATTCAAGAATGCGATGAATACCTCTATATATCAATATATTCTGAATTGCCGTTGTAACCATCTGGCGGATTTATTGCTCACGACAGATCGGTCTTTAGCTGATTTGGCAATAGAGGTAGGGTTCAAAGATTATAATAATATCTCGCGCGTCTTTAAAAAATATAAAGGTTGTTCACCTCTTGAATATCGCCAAAAGAAGACTAGTCATATTTAATCTTCGTTTTTTGAATAGTACTTTTCGTTTTTACTATAAAAACTATTATAGAAACAACCTACTTTTGTCATAAAAGTTAATACTCTCTCAATTTAACGAAGAATGTATTAGCTATACCCAATCTTTGTTATATCCTTAAATAAATATATTCTAAAATGTCAAATACCATTCAAAAACACAGCAAAAGGAAAGCGCAGCTAACAATAAAGTTCGGATTTTCCAAACAGTTTTTTATATACTATATAATTATCTGCATAGGGTTCTGCACAGCTAGTTGTATAGAGAATAAACAAACTAATTCACTGCAATATAATACAAAAGCATGGAATAAAATAAAAGATTATTTCAATCCGCCAGTGATATATAAAGATAATTATGGAAATTATCGTTCCCCTCTGTTACTGAATAATGGAGACACTATCAAGAATGTAAATGATTGGAATAAAAAACGAAAAAAAATAAAAGATACATGGATGAATTTAATGGGGAAATGGCCTCCTATAATTAAAAATCAAAAATTTGAAATATTAGATACGCTTAAACGTGAGAACTTCTATCAATATCGTGTCCGCTTCTATTGGGTTCCTAATGAACAAACAGAAGGGTATTTACTAATCCCTGATAAGAGAGGGAAGAAGCCTGCTATTATTTCTGTTTTTTATGAACCTGAAACTGCCATTGGAATCGGTGGAAAACCTAATCGTGACTTCGCTTATCAACTTACTAAAAGAGGATTTATCACCCTGTCATTAGGAACAACCCAAACAACGAAAGAAAAAACATACTCCATATATTATCCGACGATCAATAATGCTTCTCTACAACCTCTATCAGCATTAGCCTATGCAGCTGCCAATGCATGGGAAGCATTAGCCAAAGTTCCTGATGTAGACTCTACTAAAATTGGCATTGTCGGACATTCATATGGAGGGAAATGGGCAATGTTTGCATCTTGCCTCTATGACAAATTTGCATGCGCTGCATGGAGTGATCCGGGTATTGTTTTTGATGAAACCAAAAGGGGATACATCAACTATTGGGAACCTTGGTATCTTGGCTATTACCCTCCGCCCTGGAAAGATACCTGGAACAAAAACGGATATACTAAAGCAAAAGGAATTTATTCGCAGTTACGTAAAAATGGGCATGATTTACATGAAATTCATGCACTTATGGCTCCCCGCCCTTTTCTTGTTTCCGGAGGCTTCTCTGACGGACCTGAAAGATGGATACCTCTAAATCATACAATACTCATTAATCGAATTCTAGGGTATGAAAACAGAGTAGCGATGACCAATAGAGCGAAACATGATCCTGATCCCGAATCAAATGAAATCCTTTACAATTTCTTCGAGTGGTATTTATGTTCCACTAGTTGACAAAAAACATTACATAATAAAAAATATCTTATGAAAAACTCAAAAATTAATTGCAGAGCCACTATCAATCGATTCATTTTGCTCTCTCTCACTTTATGCTATATTTCCACAGCATATTGTAGTAATAAGGAACAGGAAATAAAACAATTTCTCATTTATGATGCTATGTCATACATCGGCAAACCAGACTTAAGTTACTATGGTCTTCAGCCTGTTTATCTAATGTATGAAGTAACCTTGACAAAAAAACACTCCGATCATCCTTCAAAAGTCATACTTGACTTCAACAAAATCGAGAAACAAGCCAAACTTGCATCCTTATTTCCGAGAACTATGATTTCAACGGATATAGAACAATGGTATTACGAGCCTTCACTTACAGACCAGGAAATAGAACAAAGATTCGACACATTATTTAGTTACTTTAGACAAAATATTTCACCAAACATAACAATCGGCAACTATGGAGCCGCTCCTACAGCCTTATGTGTACACCGATACTACCATCCCAAAATGTCAGAAGATAGTATATTGATGACTTGGCGAAAAAGCAATAAAAAACGTTGGGCTGCACTCAAATATGCAGATGTAGCTCAACCCTCTCTTTACATTGCCGAGCCTAATATCGAATCTTGGATAAAAGATCTACAAATAACAGTAAAAGAAATAAAAAAGCACTACCCCAATAAAAAAATTATAGCATATATTTGGCCCCAATACTATGATAAAAAAGATAGTCCATATTATAAACAATTCATTCCCCCCCACATTTGGAAACAAATGCTAGAGGCTACTTATACATATTGTGATGGAAGTATCATATGGTCAAGTAGAACAGATGAAAATGATCAATCAGTATTCTGGGAGGATCTTCGGGTTCAACAAATCTGGGAAGTAACAAAACATTTTATCCATTCCCACAAAAGACAGATTGTGTTTCCTGAAAAAGAAAACTTGTCCATATTGACTTCTACTCCACAAGAATTCAATATATATTTAAACACAAATCACCCCCAATTAGCCCAATATGGAGTTCAGACGATACAAATGATTAATGAAAAAGATTTGGGAAACTGTACCAATGAAACTTTTGTTCTTGATGTAGACAAAGTGAAACAATTTGCCATACAAACTCCAAAATCCTCCAATACGCCTATATGTATTGCACCGATTAATAAAAAGAGTGATACATTAGATTATCAAGAAATTTACAAATTGTTAAAAAAAGACAATGGTAATCAAATATGGCAAATATCCTCCACAAGTTTAGGTAAACTAAGGCTTCATAATTCAAATATGCATGTCAACATGGGAAGTTGGGCAATAAATACAATGAATTCTCCGCAAGAGCCGGAAAAATTCACAGATGCCATTATCATAAATGCCCCTATCGTTGATAATGACACAATCACTTGGAAGAAAGAATTATACATTACTATAAAAGAAGCACAATTCAAATCTGAAGGAAAACCAATATATGTATATTTGCCAACCACCTCGCTTAATAACAATTATACAATAAAAGCAACGGAATGGAAAACTGCATTGAAAACCGCCCAACAATGGTGTAACGGTATAATAATACATGATATAAACAACAATCTACCTGACACGAATACAGCAATATGGTAACTATTCAGCGGTGGCAATATATCCTTAATGTCATCTATGAAATTCTTGCAAAATGCTTATAATAAGTCGAGATAAAGTGTTCATATTTCTTGTATGCCTGAAATATTTTTCGTACCTTTACACCTATGAAAGAGCAAGTTACGGACATATCAAATGTACTTCAAAGCATGACAGAAGAGATGCGGCTGATGCGCGAAAGCATCAATCAGCAGTATGCTGAGATAACGCGGCTGAACCGTAACATAGAGGCTCTGAATCTACAAATCCGCAAAAAGAATGAGGTTATCGCCAATCTGACGGAACGTTTGTCCAAATACGAGAATCCCGGAAAGAACTCGGGCAACAGCAGTACACCGCCATGCAAGGAGACCATGAAAGACGAGATAATCAGAAGGACACGGACTCTTCGCAAACCAAGCGGCAGGAAGCCGGGTGGACAGAAAGGGCACGACGGCCATAAACTGTCCTGTTCTTCCTTGCCTGACGAAATAATCGATGATGCCCCGAATTACTGCACCAACTGTGGGAAGTCTCTGGCAGATGCCGAGCGCGTGCTTGAGTATGTGACGAAAGTTGTGTCAATCCCGGAACTAAAACCTGTAATCAAGGAAATACGCCATTATGCAATGATTTGCAAGAATTGCGGCGAACGTATCCGCACGGAGGCAAGACACCGCTCAAACGACGTGGTGTATGACGCAAGTGTCAAGTCGCTTGTCGTTTACCTCAATGTCGTGCAGTTTCTCCCGTACGGACGCATTGCGGGTTTTCTGCGCGATGTACTTGGCCTGTCACCGAGTGAGGGTTCATTGGTGAACTGGGTCAATGAGGCCAAAAGGAAAGCGCGGCCGGTTATAGACAAGATAAGGGAATACATCATGTCATCATCCGTTGTCGGTTTTGACGAGAGCGGCTGCTATTGCAGCAAACGGCTTGACTGGGCATGGATAGCACAGACGGTTTATTACACCCTGCTTTTCCGCGCTGACGGAAGGGGCTCGAAAGTTTTGGCTGACAAATTCGGTGACAGCCTGAAGCGCATGACCGCCGTTACAGACCGCCACAGCGCATACTTCGCACTCCATTTCCTCAACCATCAGGTTTGCCTTGCACATTTGTTGCGGGAGCTACAGTACCTGTCAGAACTGAACACCAGGCAAAATTGGTCGGAAAAGACAGCCGGGCTATTCCGTGAGGCCATCCATGAGAGAAATTCCAATCCGACGGCCATTATTGACAAGACTTCATGGACAGAACGTCTGGACAGACTGCTCAAACAAAACATCAGCAAATTTGGCAAAAAGTTTGAGACTTTTAAAAAAGGATTGATAAAGTGCCGGAATTACATCTTCAACTTTCTTGAAGACCCGACGATACCGGCGGACAACAACGAAAGTGAACGGGGAATCCGAAAGCTGAAAATCAAGTTAAAGAACTCCTGCACGTTCCGCTCAGATTTAGGGGCAGACGCTTTTCTCGAATTACATTCCGTTGTTGAGACGGCAAGGAAACACAATAAGACACCTTTTAATGCTATTCAAGCCTTATTTGAGGTTTGAAGCTTTGGCGTAACCATATCGCTGAATAGTTACGCAATATGGCAAGAAAGTTTAAAATTCATAAAAGAAATGAAGAATACAGTAGATTAAACTTACGTTTTTTGAGGACTAGTCTGCGTAAAATCAAATCGATACCTTGATATATCAGGCTATATTTGCACTATTAGGATATCCAATCAATAAACTGCAATACCAAATTTAATACAAAATGAAAATGAAACTATTGAAAAGCAAAATTCTGCGAGATGCATCACGAATAAAATCTTTACCGATATGCATCTTTATGTTCTTTTTCCTTTTTACTCCCTTTGTTTATTCCCAGAGTAGAAAGCAAATAACAGGAAGCGTACAAGATGTTCAGGGAAACCCTCTTATTGGAGTTAGTATCTTGGAAACCGGAACATCAAATGGGACCATCACAGATATGAATGGTACCTACTCTCTCAATATAAGTTCCACAAATGCAACACTAAGATTCTCATATATTGGCTATGAAGAACAACTAATTAAAATACAAGGTCGAAATGTCATCAATGTAAAGATGAATGAAGAAACTAGTAATTTAGATGAAGTCGTAGTGGTTGGCTATGGGGTACAACGAAAGTCCGACTTAACCGGAGCTATATCTTCCATTAATGCAGCTGAGACTTTAAAAAAAATGCCTGCGGCCCAAGTAGCCGATTTGCTCCAAGGACGCATTGCCGGGCTTAGTATTGTAAACTCATCCGGAGCAGCAGGTGCTGCCCCTACGCTACGTGTCCGCGGTGTAAACTCCATAAAAGCAGACGGTGGCCCACTAGTCGTTATCGATGGTTTTCCTGGTGGTAACCTCAGTGCCATAAATCCCGCTGATATAAAATCTATTGAAGTACTAAAAGATGCCTCATCAACAGCAATATATGGTTCAAGAGGAGCCAACGGTGTCATCTTGATTACAACAAAGTCTCCTAAAGAGGGCAAATTATCAGTAGACTACAATGGTTATGTTGTTGCCGGAACACCAGCCGACAAACCTTCCATCATGCCCGTAAATGAGTTCGCCCGTATGGCCAATGATTGGAATCAGGCATATTATGGTAAAGACCTATATACAGAAAGACAAATCACTAATTTCACCAATGGATATGATACTTATGATTATATGGGAAATATCATCAATGATTACGCCATCAGCCATTCTCATGACATCAGCATCAAAGGAGGAAATGATAAAATGAGCTTCTTATTTTCCACTCAATATATTCATAATAAAGGAATTGCCGGCCATTCCACAAATGACAGATGGAACTATCGTTTAAAAGTGGATGCTAATATCACTAAAAAACTAAAATTTGGAGCTAATTTTTATGGAATGATTAATAGTGCTGCAGGAAATAACTTCTCCGGACAATACAGTCTACTCACTTTGGCACAACAATTTCCGCAAACTGTACTTCCGTATGATAAAGAAGGAAACCTCACCCAAGGAACTATCGACAATACCGGTATTTACAATCCAATAGGTTTCATTGATGAACAAAAAAGGAATAACAACGAGGATATGACTTTTAATAACTGGTTACAGGCATATATCAGTTATGAAATTATTCCCGGATTAACATTCAGAAATGAACAGCAAATAAATATAGGAAACCGTTTTTATGGAACCACAAGCAGCAAACAAAGTATGAATGGATTCCTAAAAGGAAAATCATTAGCTACATATTATGATGCAAATTCATGGGGGTGGCGCATGACAAATACACTTAACTATACAAAGGAACTAAACAAGAATAATCGTATCAACGCTACTATTGGTGTAGAAGAAAGCCTATCACGTTCATACATCATGAGGCAGACTGCAGAAGGATTAACTTCCGAAAGCATCGGCTGGAAAAATATGATGTTGGCAGAAACCAGCAAACTAGAAGACAATGAGGTTAGCAAGACAACAGCCATATCATATTTCGGACGAATCAACTATGTCTTAATGAACCGCTATATGGCCACAGTAACATTCAGAAGAGACGGTTCTTCCTTGTTGTCTTACGACCATAGATGGGATAACTTTCCTTCTTTCAGTCTGGCTTGGAATCTAAAAGAAGAATCATTCCTTAAAAATATTAATTCTTTAGACCAATTGAAACTAAGATACGGATACGGAGTTTCCGGAAATCAGGCAGTAGCAGCTTATTCGGCATATACACAATATGATGCAACAATAGGGAATGGCCAAATAGCTTATACGCTTGTCCCAGGTAATCCTATATTAAAATGGGAAAAAACACATCAACACAACTATGGGGTTGATGCAGCTTTTCTAAATGGCAGAATTTCATTCACATTCGATTATTACGACAAAAAAACAAAAGATGCCATTAATACTGTAGTTCTCCCGGCAGATACAGGTTTATCATCCGGACTAAGAAATGCTGCTGAAATCAGCAACAAGGGGTTTGAAATTACTTTGGGAATTACTCCGATTACAGCAAAAGACTTCTATTGGAAAGCAGACATTTCATTGGCTCATAATAAAGCTAAAATTGAAAAATTAGGAGATATAGATTCGGATTTCATGGAAATAGGCACAGGATGGGGAAATTCATTCTATCGTTACTTTGTAGGAGAACCGATCGGTGCAATCTACGGCCTTCAATCCACGGGAGTGTGGAGTACCGAAGAGTATAATAACCCTGATATTAAAAAACCAACTTCTCCTACAGTAAGACCCGGCTCTTACAAATATGTCGATCAAAACGATAGTGGAACTATAGATGCAGATGATTATGTCATTATCGGTAACGGGCAACCCAAATTCAATTGGGGAATGAATAATTCATTTACCTATAAAAACTTTGACTTAAATATTTTCTTAATCGGTTTTCATGGATTTGATATTTACAATTACCCAAGAGCCAGACTTACAAGTTCCTTATCTCCATTCCCCGAATTAGCCGAACGCTGGATTGCAGGCAAAAATGAGAATGCAATTATAGCCGGATTCGGTAAGGACCGGGACGCTATAACAAGCCCTGAAACGGTAGCATCATCTACATTTGTAGAAAAAGGAGATTTTGTAAAATTGAAAAGCATTACTTTAGGTTATAATTTCTCCAAAGGTTTATTATCAAAAATAAATCTAAGTGCAGCGAGAGTATATTTTTCGATAAAGAATGTTTGTACAATCACTAAATATTCCGGAAACGATCCTGAATTGTCAATAAGTAACCCTCTACGCCCCGGACTTGATATGGGAACTTATCCCAGTCAAAGAGAATATCTACTTGGCTTAAATGTTTCATTCTAAATACAAGAATACAATGAAAAAATATATATTCATACTTCTGACAAGTTTTTCTTTAGCTTCTTGCGTAGACTTATTGCAAGAACCGCAAAGCAAATTAACGCCTGCCACCATCGAGTTGACAGAACAAACTCTTGAAAGCATGACCAATGGGCTTTACAAAGATTTATGGGGAGAAAATTTCGGCTTTAACTGCCGGTTGGCATCACTCGCATTGGCTGGTGACGATATGACTTCAGGTGCTTTGGACAAAGTCAGGAATGTTTTGGACGATCAACTAAAAGTTCCAATAGATAATGCAGATGTGCTAAATTTATGGAAATATTTTTATCAAACAATATACTCTGCAAATAATATAATATATCTAATCAATGAAAACGAAAATCTCGACACCCAAATAAGTAATAAGTATTTAGGAGAAGCCTATTTCTTCAGAGCCTTATCCTATTTCTATATCGTAAGATATTGGGGAGATGCTCCTGCTATTACAGACCCTAACTCAAGTACAGACATAGATGGGAGTAGTAATATGCCACGTAAACCGGTGAAAGACATCTATGAAAGAATAATTCTTCCTGATTTAAGTAATGCAATCAACCTGCTACCATTACAAAGCCGTGACAATAACAATCAGGCTCCAACCACCTGGGCTGCCAAGACTTTGCTTAGTGACGTATATATAACCATGGCTGGATGGCCATTAAAAGAAGAGAATTATTATGCAGAAGCTGCTAAAACTGCAAAAGATATCATAGAAAATGGACCTTACGATCTGGTCGGTGAATATAAAGATCTTTGGATGAACACTAAAAAGACGGATAAAACTGAACATATATTCGCACTACAGCATTCACTATCTTATTTACCAAGCCAATATGGCATATCCTATCTTGGAAAAGAAGAAAATGGCTGGTATGACTATGTAGGTGATCCTGTATTCTTCAAAAACTTCCCTAATGACAAAAGAAAAGAATTCTGCTATATTACATCAACCGTGGATACTAAAGGAAATCGGATTGACTGGGAAGACTTTGATATAGGCGCACCTTTTATCCGGAAATACAGGAACTATGGAGGCTGTGGAACATACGGTATTGATGGAAACACCTCTACACGTAGTTCACTTTCAGAAGGTCTCACTCCTATTTACAGATTTGCAGACGTATTGCTAATTTATGCCGAAGCCAGCAATAAAGCAGAGGGTTCCCCCAACACTCTTGCATATAAATGTTTAAATAGAGTCAGAGACAGGGCATTTGGAGATCAAAGTCATCAATATGCAGGTTTAACACCAGAAAAATTTGCAGATGCGGTATTCGATGAATTTGGCTGGGAAAATGTATTTGAATTCAAAAGATGGTTCCAATTGGTAAGAACAGAAAAAGTAGACGAGGCTATAGGCAAGAATGCAGCAATTGGAGCGAGATTAAACGCTAATAAAGAGAATTATCTTTTCCCGATACCTGTAAGACAATGCGAACTCAGAGGTTGGAAAAACAACCCTGGCTATTAAGTAATTTATCACAAAATCAAGAACTATATGAAAACATCAGAGATTAAATGGTTGACCATGTTACTATTCACTACCATGCTGTTCATTACTGCATGTAGTGACGACACCATTCGTCCTCCTTATTTAGAAGAGGAAATTGAACCTACTCCGGAAACAAAAGAATTTGTTGTTTACGATGCGATGAGTTATAAGAATAAACCGGATCTTACATCGGATATGATCTCTAACATACGCTTAATTTATGAAGCTTTCTTGTTAACTAATGAAGAGATTGATATGGATAAAGTTGCTACTCAAATCAGTATCACAAAAACATCCAACTATCAAACTGTCAGCACTGATATTGAAGCTTGGTATTCAAACAAGACCGATGAAGAAATTAAAACCGGATTGAAAACCGTATTTGACGCTTTTAAAAAAGAAATTCCCAGTTGTACTGTCGGTAATTATGGTATACCTGTGAGCGATTTAAACGTTTTCAGATATAATAGAACTGAACCAGAAGAAGAGATTATTAAATTATGGAAGAAAAAGAGCGAAAGAAGGCTCTCTGCCGGTGAAGTTTCAGATGTTCTTTATCCCTCATTATATATAATGACTCCGGACGTAGATCAGTGGCTGAAAGATTTAAAAACGACAGTAGAATATATCAAAGAAAAATTTCCTGATAAAAAGATTATCGGATATATCTGGCCGCAATATTATAATCTCAAAAATAATCCTGACTATATGAAATTCATTCCTGCTGAAAAATGGGATAAGATACTGGAAGGATGTTATACATATTTAGATGGAGCAGTGATATGGTCGAATGGAAAAGGTGAAGATGGTGAAACTGACGTTGCGTGGAATGACACAAAAGTCCAGGCAATGTATAGTGCTACAAAAACATTTATCGAACGGCACAAAGCTAACATAAAATTAGACAAGCCGATAGGCGGTGGCGATGATGGCGGATCAGAGCCTACAGAATTCTATGTATATGGTTCATTAAATTTCCAGAATACTCCTTCAAATCTATTAAGCTATGGTATACAACCCATATCAGTAATCAGTGAAGCTAATGTTTCCGAAACAGAAAAGCAAGGCAGTGTATATCCTCCTGTCATCGACAAGATCAAGAATTTAGCAACTGATGCTACACATCCAGTTTGTATATCTATCAGTACATGGCATGCGGACCGTTCTACAGATAATAGTGCAATGATGTCACGTTTCCAAACTGTATATAGCACATTCAAAGATAACAACTCAAAAGTAACAATCGGGTATCGTGGCGTTGGTCCCACAAGCCTCACCTCTCTCAGAGTCACCAACTATACTCAATCTGATTTTCAAAGAAATGACTCATGGCAGAGATACGCGGTAGAACCCATGAGAGGAATCAGGGAATATGCGGATGTATTATATCCTGAAGTTACAATCATCAATGACGATTTGGATACCTGGAAACAAGATTGCTCCGCAGTTCTGGAAGAAGCTAAATGGAATAATCCAAACAAGAAAATATTCGCCTGTATCATGACTAATTATTTCAACAAGACAGGAACTATACCAGAAGACTATGAAGCTTTTGCCGATGCATACAAGCCAATCAAGGAAGCTACCTGGTTGAATGCTCTTGAATATTTGTACCGAAGATGTGATGGTATTGTCATTATCGGTAATTGCCAAAAAAATGACCCTATTGAATATAGTGAAGACTTAGGTCTCATGAAGGCTACAAAAACTTTCTATGAAAATCATAAAAATATTATCGACAAGACATTACCCGAAGAAGAAAAGCCTACTACTGATAACCTAATTACAAATGGCGGATTTGAAGATAGTATAGAACCATCCTCCACATTGCCTGTCGTACATACGAATAGTCTTGTCCGCCCCCTAAGGCTTAGTGGTTTCTTTGATACTACAGCACAAAAAACATTTCCTACTGTAGATGGCACCGTTACTGTTCCTGATAATGTCTGGTTCCATAGATGCAACAACAATTCATGGTTCTGGTTTACCTATATTGATGATATGTCCATTGCCTATACAGGTGGTGGAACTCCAATCTCACATTCTGGTAATAAATCCGTAGTCATTTATATAGCAGCCAATGCGGATGCTGCCAAATACAGTAGTCATGCCAATAATTTAGAACACCTCCAGGGAGTTGCACAACGTTTATCCCTAGACGATAGCAAAAAATACAAACTACAATTTTTCTATTATCGTCCAAATCTTGTTTGGGGTACAACAGATGTTGCTGCAAATATAAACCATGCAGAAAAAATAGTCGTGGGAATTGTGTCCTCAACAGAAGCAAACGTAAATACAGACTATACATATGAAGAAGTTATCACGTTAGAGAAAACAGAAGGTTGGAAAGAATATAATATTACTTTTGATCTTCCCGATATCATCCAGAAAAATCCAGGTAAGAGTTTTGAAAAATGTGCCATATTTTTCAACATAGTACCTGAGATAGACAGTGCACAAAAAACACTGAAAACATTAGTTAATCTGGATGACATCAGTTTAACAGAGACGAAATAACAGAACATTCTTTAATTACAGTTTAATATAAATGGAATCTTAATTTATTTATATTAAACTGTAATATTGTTCATCTTATCCGACAAAAACATGAATAAAATTCTTCTAATATTATTTTTCATTGGAAACATATTAAATACTACCATCATACGTGGGCAGAATACTTGTCCTCTAATTCCATATCCACAAAGCAGTAGCAGGATAAATGAAACATTCCAACTATCAAGCAGATGTGTTATTGTATATACCGAAGAGTTTGAATCCCAAGCTTACCTTTTACAGAAAGAGCTTCTCCGATATACTTCAATCGCTGTAAGTACACTTCCTGATAAAGCAACTCTAGATTCAAATATTGTATACAATGTTATTAAACTTAAGAAAGACTATAAATTCAAATCAGAAGGATATTCTTTAAAAATGCACACCAAAGACATAACTATTACTGCTGGACAACCAAGCGGAATGATAAATGGTGTCATGTCTTTAGTTCAATTAACCAGATTATCCACGTTACAAAACACCCTTGTACCTATCGAATGCTGGGAAATAGAGGACAGCCCTTTATATGCCTGGAGAGGTTTTATGTTAGATGAAGCCCGTCATTTCTGGGGAATGAAAAAAGTAAAACAGATTTTAAACTGGATGGCCCTTTATAAACTAAATAGGTTCCATTGGCATCTAACCGACTCCCAAGGTTGGAGAATAGAAATAAAAAAATATCCCAAACTAGCTCTCATTGGAGGAATCGGCAATTATGGAGAAGAATACACTCCTGCTCAATTCTACACACAAGAAGAAATAAAAGAAATCGTAACTTATGCTCTAGAACGAAACATCCACATTATACCTGAAATCGATATGCCGGGACATGCATCTGCTGCTTCTAAAGCATATCCAGAATTTAGCGGTGGCGGTTCTCCTAAATATCCTGGATATACCTTTAACCCCGGGAAAGATTCCGTATACACTTATTTAACGGACATCCTAAAAGAAGTAGATGCGCTGTTCCCCTCGCAAGTAATCCACCTTGGAGGAGATGAAGTACATTATGGCAATCAGGATTGGAATACTAACAAGGATATCCAAGACTTGATGAAACATGAAAAAATGAAGAATTTAAAAGACGTAGAAAATTACTTTTTCCAAAGGATGGCTGATTCTCTTCTGCTTATTCATAACAAAGTTGCAGCTTGGGACGAAGTAGCTGATTCCCAATTATCTCCTGAACATACCATCGTATTTTTCTGGAGACAGAATAGACCTGAACAACTCCAGAAATCATTAGATAGAAAATTTAATATTGTATTATGTCCACGATTACCAATGTATCTTGATTATGCACAAGACACTTTACAAGTACATGGAGTTGACTGGAGAAAATTTTCATGCAACTCTTATCAAAAAGTATATTCTTTCAGTCCACAAGATATACCAGTCAAATATCCTAAAAATTGTAACATACTAGGAATACAAGCTAATCTATGGACAGAGCGTATTGAAACAGAGGACAGACTCGATTATATGCTATTTCCTCGGATAGCAGCACTAGCAGAAAATGCATGGACAAAGGAAATGAATAAGAATATCAATTCTTTCAATATACGTCTAAAAAAACAATTTGATTTATATAAGAAAGATCATATCTACTATTCAGATCCTTTTACCCCTAAAGAGACCGGAGAACCAGTTAGATAAAATCAACAATCAAAAAAATGAGCAGAGTTAATATTTACACGTTTCTATTTTGTACGACATTCCTTGCAATAGGATGTTATGCTCAACAGGCATCTTATCCCAAATCAAAGATATTACAAAAAAACTTTTCCAGCAATCTTAAAGATCAATTAAGAGAACTAGAAAAAGATTCTTTCGTACAATATTTAAACGAATGCCGGGAAGAATGGAAGAACAATCCCTACAGACCAATCTATCACTTTTCTAGTCCAGAAAGTATTTTACACGATCCTAACGGTTTATGCTATTGGCAGGGGAATTGGCATTTATTTTATCAATATTTGCCCTCTAAAGATTTTAGACAACACTGGGGACATGCGGTCAGTCATGATTTAATTCACTGGAAAGATCTGCCCATAGCTTTATATCCCAGCCCGGAAAACATGTGTTATTCCGGTGCCACCCTAGCCGAAAAAGACAAAGTCATAGCTATGTATTATGGAGTTGACTTAGGAGATATTGTGGCTACATCCAGCGATCCGTTATTACTAAACTGGAAAAAGGTAGCAACACCGGCCATTCCAAGAGTAAAATCAGGAGAGACTCTGCCATACTATGTGTTTGACCCTGCCATTTGGAAAGAAGACAGCATATACTATGCCGTGACGGGAGGACGGACAAATACAGGTCCCGGTAACAAAGCGATGCGATCAACTTCTCTTTTTTCTTCACAAGACTTAAAAATCTGGAAATACGAACATAACTTCATGAAAAATGAATGTTTCTTACCACCAGGAGAGGATGCTTCATGTCCATACTTTTGGCCAATAGGAAACAGATATATCTTTTTATTTTTTAGCCACACAACCGGTAGCCAGTATTTATTAGGAGACTACAATAAAGAAGAACATTGTTTTTATCCAACATTTCACGGACGTTTTAACTTCATGTCTTTTCTCCCCGGAGGAGTACATGCTCCAAGCGCAACAAGTGATGGCGAAGGAGGAGTCATAGTTATACATAACATGCATACAGGCAAAAAATCTCCCGGCTGGAGAGGTATTACAACACTTCCGAGAAAACTCACATTAGACAAATGTGACACAATCAACATACAACCTTATGGAGATTATAAATCACTCCGCACCCACCATCAACATATAGATAAGACCCATCTACCGGCAAACAAAGAAATCATAATCGATAACATACAGGGAAATGCACTTGAAATCAAAGCTGAGATCAATATAAAATCTTCGCCAATGATAGAAATGAATGTTCTACGTTCACCTGATAAAGAAGAATTTACTTCTATCAAATTTTTCAAAGATAGAGGGGTTGACTTAGTCAGAACAAATCCTGCACTGAAAAATCAAAGATGGAGTTTGATTTCACTTGAAACCGCCCACTCTTCTATACTTCCGGATGTAATATCCAGAGCACCAGAACTCGCTCCTGTATATCTTAAGCCGAACGAAACGCTTAAGTTACATATATTTATAGACAAAAGTATTATTGAAATCTTTGTTAATGACAAACAAGTAGTAACAACCCGAGTTTATCCAGGCAAAAAAGAAAGTGTAGGGATTTCTCTAAAATCACAGGGAAGAGATGCTACTCTTATTAGTATGGATGTCTGGCAGATGAAAAGCATATACAAAGAGTTACAGAATGATTTTATAAAATAATACTTGATAAGAATACGTTTTTTGAATATGATTTTTCGCTTTTTCATCAATCCATAAACCAAAGAAAGCATACTTTTGCTTTAAATAATTACTCAATAGAACACAGTTACTATGAAAAATAAGAACCTATCAAACGAAAAAAAGACCTACTACATCTCAATAGCCATTCTAGCCGGAATGTTCTTTATTTTTGGATTTGTATCCTGGGTCAACTCCATACTCATTCCTTATTTCCGTATATCCTGCGAACTTACACATTTCGAATCCTACTTTGTAGCATTTGCTTTCTACATTGCCTATTTTGTGATGGCTGTTCCGTCAGGGATACTATTAAAGAAAGTAGGCTTCAAACGAGGAATCATGTATGGCTTTATGTTAACTGCATTAGGAGCCTTCATATTTGTTCCAGCCGCTTTAGCTCGACAATTCGAAATTTTCCTGATCGGTTTGTTCTCCATAGGAACAGGTCTGGCAATCCTGCAAACGGCAGCTAATCCGTACGTAACCATTATTGGTCCGATTGACAGTGCTGCCCGTCGTATCAGTATCATGGGTATATGTAACAAGTTTGCCGGAATTATCTCTCCTCTCATTTTCGCTGCATTGATTCTAAAAGCTGATGACAGCGAACTTTTTGCCCTGATAGAATCAGGTACACTGGATACAATGACCCAAAGTGTTATGCTTGACGAACTGATACAACGTGTCATCGTTCCGTATACGATACTAGGAATACTACTTTTATTAGCAGGCATCGTCATTCGATATTCTGTCTTACCCGAAATTAATACGGATGAACAAAATGCGACAGACGACAAAGAAAGCAGTCATAGTAATCAGAAAAACATTTTTGGTTTTCCATACCTTATTTTAGGTGCATTGGCTATTTTCTTTCACGTAGGAACACAAGTGATAGCCATTGATACCATCATCAATTATGCTAATTCCATGGGTATGGATCTATTGGAGGCAAAAGCATTTCCCTCATATACTCTGGCATGTACGATGATCGGTTATATATTGGGAATCATCGTAATTCCTAAATATATCTCACAGAAAAATGCACTGATTATATGTACAGTACTAGGACTATTCCTTTCATTCGGAGTTGTATTTGCCGACTTCAATGTAACCCTTTTCGGCCATCAAGCCAATGCCTCCATCTTTTTTCTCAATGCATTAGGTTTTCCAAATGCACTGATTTATGCAGGTATCTGGCCGTTATCCATTCATGGTCTGGGAAAGTTTACCAAAACAGGTTCCTCACTGTTAATCATGGGACTCTGCGGAAATGCAATCCTTCCGTTAGTTTATGGTCACTTTGCTGAAATATACGATTTACGTATCGGCTATTGGGTATTAATCCCCTGCTTCCTTTATCTTGTATTCTTTGCTGTCAAAGGACACAAAATCACTTCATGGAGATAAAAAACAAATGAATAAACCTCAAACAATATAAAATGAAGAGACTAATCATTCTAAACGGACAACTCATCTTTCCTGATCGCATAGATACGGGCAAGGCATTGATTTGCAAAAACGGAAAGATCGAACAAATCCTTGCCGACAAAATGCTTGAGATAAACCCGGACGACCAAATAATAGATGCCAAACAACAATATGTATCTCCTGGTTTTATCGATATGCATGTTCATGGAGGTGGCGGACATGATTTCATGGACGGAACAGTAGAGGCATTTCTAAGAATAGCGGAAGTTCATGCGAAGTATGGAACAACAGCTATGGTGCCTACAACTCTGACCTGCACCGATGAAGAGTTAATGAATACTTTTACTATTTATAAAAAAGCGAAAGTTCTGAATAATAAAGGTGCTAAATTTATAGGTCTACATCTTGAAGGTCCTTATTTTTCACCTTCCCAGTGTGGGGCACAAGACCCTAATTATCTTAAAAAACCATGTCCGAAAGAATATAACCATTTTATAAATATCTCACAGGATATTGTACGCTGGAGCATCGCGCCAGAATTGGAAGGAGCTATCGAAATGGGGGAAGAGTTGCAAAGACAGCATATCCTCCCTTCCATTGCACATACTGACGCAACCTATGAAGAGGTGGAAAAAGCAAACAAAGCCGGATATACTCATATAACTCACTTATATTCGGCCATGTCATCCGTAACACGCAGAAATGCTTTTCGACATGCAGGAGTAGTGGAAGCTGCCTATTTGATTGATGATATAACAGTTGAAATCATCGCTGACGGTATACATCTCCCCAAGCCGCTCCTTCAATTTGTTTATAAATTCAAAGGACCTGACAAAACCGCACTCTGTACCGATGCTATGCGAGGCGCTGGAATGCCAGATGGAGAGTCCATTCTAGGAAGCCTGACTAACGGACAAAAAGTTATTATTGAAGATGGCGTTGCAAAAATGCCGGATCGTTCTGCTTTTGCAGGTAGTGTAGCCACCACTGACCGTTTAGTTAGAACCATGGTACAATTAGCTGGCATTCCCCTCACTGATGCTATCCGCATGATGACACTCACCCCTGCCCGCATTTTACACATTGACTCATCAAAAGGTTCTCTTGAAGCAGGTAAAGATGCTGACATTATCATTTTCGACAATCAAATCAATGTTATTAACACAATATCAGAAGGCCATGTTATCTATAGTAAATGAATCTGAAACCAAAGTATTTCAACAAGAGCTATTAACCATTAAAATTTATCCCACTCTCCAACAAATGGGCAATGAAGCCGCAAAGGAAGTAGCTGACAGAATCTGCAAGCTCTTGGAAGAAAAGGCTGAAATCAATATGATCTTTGCCGCCGCTCCCTCACAAAACGAATTTTTAAATCATCTAATCCATGATAAGCGAATAGATTGGACCAGAATCAACGCCTTCCATATGGATGAATACAGTAGGCTAAGCACCCAGCGCCTTGTCATATTTCTATGGTAGGTTTCCGAGTACTC
>OGJL01000406.1_pt1 | contig 18428 bp, 7 predicted proteins | sample 1572291 | NCBI WGS metagenome assembly OGJL01 (sample SAMEA2582082, study PRJEB24529) | metagenome | biome: Human gut stool | place: China | collected 2011
CAAAAAGACTTTCTTGCCACGAAGAGGAAAGTCTTGAACAACAACAGGCTCATAAAACCCTTTACTCTCTGTTTCCGTCCAGCAGTAAATAGGGAGGATCTACTATACATCGAAATAGTAGAGGAAATTGGGCAGAAACTAGGAAGACAAATAGCCGGATTGATCAGTATATTCAATCCCGAATTGGTAATTATTGGAGGCACACTGTCATCAACTGGAGATTATATAATCAGCCTATCAAAACTGTAATACGAAAATACTCCCTGAATTTAGTCAATAAAGATGCTACCATCACAATTTCCAAGCTAAAGGATAAGGCAGGGGGGGTGGGGGCTTGTATGCTTGCACGCAGCAGAATGTTTGAGAATTAGAAAATGAATAACAACTATTCCTTTTCATATTGGGAAATGCGAATAGCTATAAGAGCCAAGAACGTAAGCAAACTACATCATGCCATAAATTCCTTTATGTAATGGCGAACCCTAGGAAATGACTGTTGCTATAATAATCTTTATGACATATCTCGTCATAAGAAAAAGTTTCACAAATCACACTTCGCTAGTTTATAGAATTTTACAAAATATTCCTTCATGCTTTCTCAATCCGAATGGTACCAAGAATTTCAATAAGTTTATCTGCACATTTTAGATGTGAATAATATTATCTCTTTCTCAATTTCATTTTTTCCTTCAAAAATATGAAGTTTTAAAATAATTGAGTATCTTTGTGTATATTTTATGCTTTAGAACATCAATCAACACTTTAAGAGAATAATTCTCACTTGAAATATAAGAACTTTTACTAATCTTGAATTGATAAAAATGCCATGAAACGCTTTTATCTTCTGTTCTTAATGCTTTACTGTTGTGCTCTCCAACAGCTATTCGCTATCTATTTCACCCGCATAGGAATTCAAGATGGCCTTCCTCAAATTTCTGTTTTATCTATCTGTCAAGACGCATTGGGTAGAATGTGGTTCAGTACAGAAGAAGGCGTATGTTATTACGACGGTGTAAAAATCACCGTACTGAAGTATCTGAAAGAAACAGAGGCTGATTCTATTCAAATTGGTAACAAAACACAATTCATATCGACCGATGAAATAGGAAATGTATTTTTTATTTCAGACGATCAACTCATCGGATACAACGTATATACTCAACAATTTAGTACACTTTTCAAACAGAATGTCCGTTCGATGACAACCAAAGGACAAGAGATATGGATCAGTAGCAACGACTCGATTCTGACCTATCACAGTGAAAACCATGCAATAACCTTCAAATGCAAATTACCTACTACGCGTCATTATGCCAATGCTATTTTAGTAGACAAAAGCGCACGATGCTGGATAGGAACCCCCAAAGGACTTTATCTATATGAAGAGACTAAACCGCTGCAAGAAGTACTTACCAATATCCATATCCAATCACTCTATCAAGACTCTAAACGTAACGTATGGATATCAACTCGTGGGAGCGGTTTATTTAAGATTGACCCGAAAAATCACATTTCATTGTTCGAACATCACCCTGGCAATCCAAACACTCTATCAAGCAATTTGGTTCGCGGCATTACCGAGGACAATTATGGGAATATTTGGATTGGCACTTTTAACGGATTAAACAAATATAACCCTAACAACGACCTGTTCACATGCTACCAGCAAGGGCCTTACCAAGGAAATCTTTCGCATTCTTCAGTGTTTCCACTATACAAAGACCGGCAGGGTACGATTTGGATTGGAACATATTACGGTGGAGTAAATTACTTTAACCCGGAAATGAATCTTTTCTCCGTGTATGAGGCAAGAAACGGTGGGCTAAGTTATCCATTTGTAGGAAAAATGGTAGAAGACAAGACTGGCAATGTGTGGATTTGTACAGAAGGAGGTGGTCTAAACTACTTCAACCGTACAACCAAACAACTCAGCAATTTCCAATCTAGCCACGGGAGTAACAGTATAGCTCATAACAATCTGAAAGCCATAGCTTATTCACCAGAACGGGACAAGCTTTACATCGGAACCTATACAGGTGGACTATGTATCTACGATATTAAGAATAATCGGTTCGAAAATCTGCTTTTCAATAATTCACGATATGAGCGTTTAGTGGGTGACAAAATCAACAATATAGGTATTTATAAAGATCTACTTATCTTCACCTCACCCAATGGAATTTTTTCCATGAATCTTGATTCAAAAAAAATCGCACGATTAGTACCCATTGATACTTTCTTCGGTAATGGTAGTTTTTTTATTGACTCGAAAAACCGTTTATGGTTGTCATATAATAACCGAATCTTTTTGACTGATTTACAACATACAGATCAATATATAGAATTTAAGCCTAATGAAAAAGGATTGAAAAGCAGTATCATCACACAAATTATCGAAGATCGTGACCACAGAATATTCATTACAACCCGTGGTGACGGACTATTTTTATATGAGGAAGAGAAAAAACAATTCAAGAATTACAATAGCCATAACAGTGGCATCGCAAGTAACTACTGTTATGAGATAGCAATCTCCACCTTGGGAGATCTTATCATTTCAGGAAACAAAGGAATCTCCTTTTTCTCTCCTGAACATGAAGACTTCAGAGTGATTGACCTAAAGAGCATTCCATTAACAGCAATTAACATAGGATGTGGTCTTCTGGTTACAAAAGATGGTGAAATTTTTGTAGGAGGAACCAACGGATTTGCAACATTTTATGAGCAACAACTTTATCAATCCCCCAAAATCTACAATCTCTATTTTACCCAGCTCTATGTCAACAACGAGTTAGTCATTCCACGCAAAGAAAATAGTATTCTACATTACAATCTTGCCTTGACTCGTAATATAGAATTAAGTCATCACCAAAACAATCTGATCATAAATTTTGCATCTAATAATTATGTGAGCTCCCTCAATGAAATTCAATATGAATATCGTCTTGAAGGTTTTGATGACAAATGGCTGTCTTGCAATAATTTCGAGATAAGCTATACCAACCTAAATCCCGGGAAATACACACTAGTCATTCGCGAAGCCGAAGTAAACCAATCCGGTTGGAAACCACAAAAGATTATGCTCAATATCCAAATACATGCTCCATGGTATGCCACATGGTGGGCTAGTATTTTCTATCTCGTCACCATCATTGGTTTGTTGTCCAGTTATTATAAATTTCAGAAATCGCAATATATGCTCAAGGCTTCTCTTGAACTTGAACGTAAAGAAAAAGAAAATTTAGAAAAAATAAATCAAGCCAAACTGCAATTCTTCTCTAATATCTCGCATGAGTTCCGAACTCCACTTACTTTAATCATTTCACAATCGGAAGTATTGATGAAAAGCAGAATCAGTTCGATTTCCCTATCAAACAAAATACTTGATATCTATCGAAACTCACAACTATTGATGAACCTCATTAGTGAATTACTCGATTTTAGAAAACTGGAACAAGGACAGATGCAACTAAAAGTTTCCAAGCAGGATATCGTTTCATTTGTTAACGAGATATTTTTGTCGTTCAAGGAGTATGCTTCTAACAAACAGATCGAGTATCAATTCAGTAGCAATGAACCAAAAGTATATTGTTGGTTTGATGCAAAACAACTGCAAAAAGTTTTTTTCAATTTGCTCTCCAATGCATTCAAATATACTAAGAAGAATGATCGTGTGATAGTCCAGATAGAAAATGAGTCTCAAATTATAAAAATAAAGGTTATTGATACTGGAATAGGTATTGACCGTGAATATCTGGAACATATCTTTGAACGATTTTATCAAGTTTCCTCCATTACACGAACACCAAGCACCGGAATCGGGCTTGCTTTAAGCAAGGCAATAGTTGAGATGCATCATGGTATAATCGAGGTCGATAGTACTCCGGGCAATGGAAGTACATTCATCGTAACATTACAAAAGGACAAAAAACTATTTGCTACCAATGAATATGTGGCATCTTCCGAAGAGTATATCCAAGAATTCGTTTTAGGAAAAGATATTTTCCATGAATCAAACATTTCAATTAACGTAATTAACGATGAGGAAAAATCTGTCATAGATCCTCATGCAGATAAAAAAAGCAATGCAATAGAAAAGCGGAAAGTATTATTAGTCGAAGACAACCACGAACTGTTGAATGTTCTTTCCAATTTGTTTTCTTCAACCTATGAAGTAGTTATGGCACACAACGGTAAAGAAGGTCTTGACAAAGCCCATGAGGAATTTCCCGACATTATTGTCAGTGATATAATGATGCCGGAAATGACTGGGATTGAATTATGTGAAACCATTAAAAGTGATTTCAACCTTTGCCATATTCCTATTGTATTACTGACCGCACTTGCATCCACACAGCAAAACATAGAAGGATTGACAAAAGGAGCTGATGACTACATTACTAAACCCTTCAATACTAGTATATTGCTAGTACGTTGCAATAATCTAGTTCATAATCGACTTATGCTACAGAAAAAATTCCAACAACAAGGATATACAGATACTGAAGTTATAGCCAACAATCCCATTGATCAGCATTTCCTAGATGCATTAAATAGTGTTATAGAGAATCATATAGATGACACAGAGTTTAATATTGACCACCTTGCTTGTGCATTAGGACTCAGCCGCAGTTCGTTATATGCTAAGTTCAAGTCTCTGACAGGTATTACTCCCAATGATTACATACTAAGTAAAAAAATCAAACGCGCAGCACATCTGCTTCAGTCCACTCAACTTCAAATTACAGAAATATCCGATATGCTCGGATTTGGCTCATCTCGTTATTTCACCCGCTGCTTCAAAAAAAGTTTTGGAATTGCACCATCCGAATATAGAAAAAAGGAGAATAGTGCGGAAAAATTGTCTGAATAGCTCTACAACCAGGTTTTTCCACCTTTTTTAGATAATAGGTGCTATTATTTCGGATGATTTTTTCCCCTATTTCCTTTCTATCTTCCCTACATTTGTCACCACTATAGATCACCGCCCCCAGTCTTCTTCAAGGTTGACTTTCGCATGCTAAGACCTAATCGAAGAAAATGAGGAAGTAATTTATAATGAAAAACATGTTCTACTAATAATTTTACTATGATGACTTATTACAAAAAATGCCGAATTTATGGAGTAGTATCTGTTGCATTCAGTGTACTATTTGCCTTTTCCGAATTTGCGGTAGCTGAACCATTATCCGTATTCAATGGCAAGACAGTGGTTGGTGTACAACAGACAAAACGTACAATCAGCGGAATCGTGAAAGATGCAACAGGAGCCATTATCGGCGCCACAGTCATGGAAAAAGGCTCAAATAACGGAGCTGTGACAAATATTAACGGAGAGTTTACTTTAAATGTCTCACCGGGGGCTACACTAGTTATCTCTTACATCGGATATAAAGATCATGTCATAACTGTTGATAACCAAGATTTCATCACCATATCTATGGTTGAAGATACGCAAAAATTAAACGAAGTTGTTGTGGTAGGATATGGTACCCAGAAAAAAGTAAATCTTTCGGGAGCAGTATCTTCCATCGCAGTAGACAAAATTACCGAAGGACGTCCCATCAATAATATTTCAAATGCACTTGCGGGTATGGCTGCAGGAGTCCAAGTGATGTCCTCAAGTAATCAACCTGGTGAGGATAATGCCTATATCCGTGTAAGAGGACAAGGTACACTAAATTCAGCCGCGCCCTTGGTACTTATTGATGGGGTTGAGGCATCTATCAATTCCGTAAATCCCCAGGATGTTGCCACTATCTCAGTATTGAAAGATGCTGCTTCTGCTGCTATTTATGGATCACGTGCTGCAAATGGGGTCATCTTAATAACCACAAAACAAGGTAAAGCAGGTAGCATAAAAATCAACTATAATGGATATGTTGCCTTCGAATCAATCCGTAGCACATTAACCCCGATATCAAACTATGCCGACTATATGGAACTCATCAATGAAGGTCTGTTGAACTCCAATCAACAAGAGCCTTTCTCGCAGCCTATGATCGATGCTTGGAAAAATGATGCAGGGAAAAATCCATTGCTTTATCCGAACACAAACTGGGTTAAAGAAACATTCCGTCCTTCCACCGCAACCACTCATACGCTTTCGGTGAGTGGAGGAACAGATAAGATTCGTTTTTATACCTCTTTCGGATATAACAACGATCCCGGTGTAATGGAGAATACAGGCCACAAATCTTATAATGCGCGTATCAATATAGATGCCAATGTAAAGAAATGGATCAAAATTGGTTTGCAGGCCAGCGGATGGATCTCTGATTCGGGAGTATCATCAGTCAGCGATGTATTCAATACAGCAGTAGCTACTACACCGGGTATGGTATTCCGTGCTCCTGACGGACGTTATGGTGCCATGAATAATGTAGAAGACAACGCTCAGTCTGCAGGAAATAATCCGCTCAGGAAGCTCAACAGCCTGGAAGGGAACAAACGCAGCAACAGATACAAGGCAAGGTTCTATGGGACTATAACCCCGTTCAAAGGTTTCTCAGTTACAGCCTCCTACAGTGCTGAGTTTGTACATTCGCTCACAGAAAAAAAGCCTATTTTTGTGAATGGATGGAACTTCCAACTTGATTCAGAAACGTATACGCCAAAAGGGAAAACAAGTATTTCCAATTCACAAAGTAATATCGAACGTAATTTCGGAGATATTGTTGCCCGTTACGAAGCTCAGCTATTCAACCAACAGTTTACAATCAAGGCACTCGTCGGTGCCAGTCAAGATCAATACACTTCTAAAAGCTTTTCTGCAAACAAACAGGACCTTCTTGACATCAGCCTCAATGTACTCAACGCGGCAACAGGTGACGCTTCTGCTTCAGGATCAATAAGTTCTTGGGCAATGCGTTCTTTCTTCGGACGTATCAACCTGGGTTGGAAGGATAAATACCTTGCTGAACTCAATTTGCGCACTGATGGTTCTTCACGTTTTGCAAGAAAGAAGCGTTGGGGATATTTCCCATCCTTATCAGCAGCATGGCGTCTGGATCAAGAAGCATTTATGGAGAATATTGTAAGCAAAGGTCTTAATAACTTAAAACTTAGAGTTTCGTATGGTTCATTGGGAAACAACTCAATCGGTAATTATGATGCAATCTCTTTATATGGAAAAACAGTTTATGTATTCAACAATAAACCGGCAATCGGTATGGCTCAATCAGCGATTTCCAATGCCTCTGTCACTTGGGAGTCTACCTATGTCACAGATATAGGATTAGATTTCGGTCTCTTCAACAATCGTCTATCGGGAACCATTGATTGGTTCAATAAACGAACTGTCGACATCTTGATAAATCTCCCTACACCTGCCGTGCACGGTTCTACATCTATACCAAAACAGAACAGTGCCACAGTAACCAATAAGGGAATTGAACTTTCATTGGGATGGCAAGATCAAGTAAGTGATTTCAGTTATTACATTAACGGTAACTTCACCTATGTTAAAAACGAAGTAAACAAATACAAAGGTACAGGAGTCGACGGTCGTGAAATCAACGGTGCGAAGGTCTTATGGGAAGGTTACCCAATCAATGCCGGATACATGCTTCTAGTTGACCGAATCATTCAAACAGATGAAGACTTACAATTGGTACAAAATATGATTGACAATGCTCCGTTGGATAAGAATGGCAAAAAAATCAATCCATTCGCCACTTATGGAAAACCCGAAAAAGGAGACTTACTCTACAAGGATACAAATAACGATGGAATCATTGATAAAGACGATCGTCAAATTGTAAGTGACGGTCCGAATCCAAAGTTCTTCTATGGATTAAATGCCGGAGTTACCTACAAAGGTATCGACTTTTCAACCATATTTCAAGGTATCGGTGGAGTAAAGGTTTATTGGCAACAAGAAGGCTACAATACTCCAACCGTACGCCATGGCTATCAAATCAACAAAGAGATTGCCGATGGGCGTTGGTATGAAGGACGAACAGATGCAACATATCCTCGCTTATTGAATTATACAGATAAACGTAATACTCAGATTTCTGATTTTTATCTTGAGAACAAGGCTTTCCTCAAGATAAAAAACATTCAGTTAGGCTACTCATTGCCCAAAACTTTTGTAGCTCGTTTCGGAGTTGAGAAGTTCAGAATTTACGGAAGTTTGGAGAATTTCTTCACATTTACCAAATACAAAGGCTTTGACCCAGAAGTGAGTGGGATGAACTATCCGACCATGAAAAAAGCCGTTATAGGAATTGATTTAACATTTTAATCTATACGAATATGAAAAAATATATATCAATTTTATTAGTTATCGTCGCAATTCTTTCGGTATGTGCTTGCTATGACCTTGACAGATATCCAGAGGACAAGATAAATACCAATACGTTTTGGAAAACACAGCAACATGCAGAACAGGGAATCAATGCCATCTATGCCATGTTTCAGAATTATTATATTTTCGGAAGTTATTTCTCACTCGATTGTCTGGGAGAGGTAGGTACCGGATACGGGGAACACGGCAATGAGAATATTTCACGCGGAACCTATAACAGTCTCGATAATCGCATCCTAAACAGATGGACTTATCTGTATGAAGGCGTTGCCAGGGCAAATTTAGCAATTCAAAACATACCGAAGATACATGCTACAGACAGTGAAATCGCAACGCTTATGGGTGAGGCCAAATTTTTACGCAGCTTATTCTACTTCTATTTAACAGACTTTTTTGGCGGGGTACCCATTTATGATGAAAAAACAATTGTCTCAGAAGATTTTGCCAATATGTTGAATCCTCGTTCTTCTATCGATGAGGTAAGAAAATTCATTCTTAAAGATTTGGATGACGCCATCGCAACCCTCCCTACCGACAGAAGCAGTGATGCGAAAGGCCGCGTCACACAGAATGGCGCCTATGCACTCAAGGGTAAGGTTCTTCTCTATGCCAAACGATATGCCGAGGCAGCTACAGTGTTTGAAGAAGTTATCAACAGTAAAAAGCATACCTTATATTCAAGTTACGAGAATTTATTTAAACCTGGTGGTGACGAAAGTTCGGAAATGATTTTTGCCGTTCAAAACCTGGGAGGTCTAGGCCAAGATATAGGTATACCTAGCACTTTCTATATGGGTACCCGTGCATCATTTGGAGGATGTTGGAACAATGTTATGGCTTCAACTTCGTTGGTCGATTCGTACGAATGGAAAGATGGACGCGCGTTTAATTGGGAAGAAGTCATTCCAGATTTTACCGTCGACAAAAAAATAAAGGATAAAACTTTTAGAGCCACCTTATCAAGCGATAAAAAGAAAGTAACGAAATATCCGTCTACCAAGCAGATACTGCTTGACATGTACGAACAACGTGATCCCCGAATGAAAATGAGTATTATTCTGCCTTACACTACTTACAAAGGATGGGTATCCAATGCAAACAAAATTTGTGAGTTTGTGGTTGCGAAAGGTGCCCACGAATCCAACGGGATGATCCGCCACAACGGCAGCATGACCGACTCTTATTTGTTCCGCAAGTTTGTAGCAGAAGGAGATATGAACGGGGCCATAAACAACCGTGAAGATACGCCTATCAATTTCCCAATTATTCGATATGCCGATGTATTACTAATGCTTGCCGAATGTTACAACGAAATCAATCGACAAGATGAAGCCGTTACATTGATTAACCAAGTACGCAAACGCGTAAAGATGCCAGGAATTAACAGCGGTCCCGAATGGCTAAAAGCAGATAACAAGGAGGAAATCTTTAAGAGAATACGCCATGAGCGTATGGTAGAATTCGCTGCCGAGGGACTCAACTTCAGCGATATGAAAAGATGGGGAGTACTTGAAGAACTCAACAATAAGCAGGAAACCGGATTTACCGGTGTAGTGTATTATACACGAAAAGTATCCGAAAGAGATTATCTTTGGCCTATTCCGGCTACAGAAATAGATAAGAATCCAAATTTAAAACAAAACCCCGGTTGGGGGAATTAATTATCTAAAACAGAAACATATCGGACCGATGTCATTTTCAAGCATCTGTCCGATAAAAAAACATTCATTATGACAACAAGATTTTTACTGATTTTATCCTTCTTTCTTTTTCCGCTATTCTCATCGTGTGGAAAATCTGACTCTCCAGTAGGAAACGAAAAAGAAGATATAGATGACAAAGATCCTTTCTTAGCAGAACACCCCCGACTGCTATTTTCTGCTGCAGAGGAAGAAAGGGTACGTGAATTGATGGTTACAGATCCATTAATGAAAGAACTGTCCGTCTATCTACGTGAGGAAGCTCAAAAACTGATTGGAGCCGACCAATATCCTTATAAGACAGGGACTAGTGCCTTGCTTACTGCCGCACGTGATTATGTCTATCGCCTAATTACACTTTCATTGGCCTATAGAATGTTTGAAGAACAATCTTTTCTCAAAGAATCAGAAACCATCCTAGAATGGATCTGTAAATATCCCGATTGGAATAAAGTTCATTTTCTCGATACGGCAGAAATGACAATTGCAGTATCAATTGCTTATGATTGGCTGTACCATGACCTTTCACCGGAGATTCGGCAAAAAGCAAAAAACTGTATTCTTCAACATGCTCTTCTAATAGCCTTAAAAGAGTATAAAAACGGGGACGAAGGAAGCTGGGCTAAACGCGAAACAAATTGGAATGTAGTATGTAACACAGGTATGTCCTTTGGCGCTTTGGCCATCAGTGAAGATTACCCTGATTTAGCCAAAGAAATCATAGACAATGCCGTGAAATATATACCCAATTGCCTAAAACATTTCCAACCTGATGGAGTTTGCTATGAAGGACCTAGTTATTGGGAATATACCACAATGCATCTTGCCATGTTCTTAAAATTACTTAATGATAATTTCAAAACCGACTACGGATTGGGAGAACTCCCCGGTATAAGTAAAACTGCACGCTATTATGTTAATACTGTCAGTCCGTCCGACCAAGTTTTCAATTTTGCCGATTCGCCTGAAGACTACCCAGTCTACAAATCACCTGTTTTTTTCTTTTATAGTAAATATTACAACCAACCAGAAGTAGCATCATGGTATAGAGCCCTCATTCAGAAGCATGTAATAAATAAGAAGGAAAATCCTAAATGGCATTTCTTCCTTTGCATTCCTTGGTACGACAATGCTCCTTCAACCGTTGTTACTCCCAACAAGTTACAAGTTTTCTATGGAGTAAATGATATTTTTGTGTTTAACGGCGATACAGCAGCTGGTTCCCTCTTTCTTGTTGGTAAAGGTGCCGATCCCGACATGGCTCATCAACACTTGGACGGAGGCTCGTTTATGATCGAATCGGTGACTGGGTTCAGACGTGTGCTCTTCCGATCTAATCGGAGGGCGTGCGCTGGACTGATGAAACAGGAGCAGAGAAGTATAATCTTCCCGGTTTTTGGGATTATTCTGCAAGCGGATTACGGTGGTCTTATTTTCGAAACACCAATCAGGCACATAACACAGTAACTATCAATGATGAGATCCAATATCCGCTAGGACGTGCTTTTATAAAAGAAGCGGATATCCAATCTGAAGAGCCCCAAGTTGTTCTCGAAATGACTACACTCTATCCAAATACAAACAAATTCACCCGCACATTTAAGCAACAAGATGCCAATACCATCGTGTTAACCGATGACATTACCCTACTCTCTACCTCCGATATTATCAGATGGTCGATTGTGACAAAAAAAACGGTTAAAACAGATGAGAACAGGGCTATACTGACATCGGGTGATAAGAAGCTTTATCTTACTATACTTGAACCGCAAGGAGCCAAGTTTTTTACAAAAGAAGCTGAAACAAACTCAGCAAATGAGAAACCTATCCATGGATTCACCTTATTACAATTTGAACATAGCGGTGAACGCATAAATACCCTAAAGGTAAAAATGAGTTCCATAAATGATTAACTAACAACAGAAAAATAATATGATTTGCTTTCGCATACTATACTTGACCAGTCTGTTACTGTTCGGAATCAATATCTCTTTGTGGGGATACGAAAAACGCGAACTTTTGCAAAAAGAGGTAACGTTGGATGAACTAAAATCAACCCTCGTCACCGAACAGAAGTGGGTTATCTATCCACCCTATTCCGACCGTAAGCAATGGAATGCTCTTTTAGGAGATTATAAAGATCATCTTATCCGGCAAGGAGAGCAATTTCTAAAATACAATTGGCAGGTCATCAAAGCCTCTGATTTTCTTGCTTATGAACGTATCGGCAGCCGTAACCGGATGCAGGGACCTCATAATAAAAATAATATGGCCCTTTCTGCCTTAATTCTGGCTGAGCTGGCCGAAGGAAAGGGACGATTTTTAGAACAAATAGTTGACGGAATCTTTTTTAATTGTGAGAAAACAACGTGGGCTGTCTCAGCTCATTTGACAGCCATGCAGAAATCAGGAAGGGCATTGCCAGAACTTGATGATCCTATTATTGACTTAAGCAGCGGTGAAATAGCTGCATTAATGTCATGGGCTCACTATTTTTTTCAAAAAGAGTTTGATGCCATCTCACCACAAATCAATGTACGTTTGGAACGTGAAATCCATCGTCAGATTTTTAAACCATACATGAATGTGAGCCGTTTCCGTTGGCAAGCAATCAACTATAAACCAGGATTACTAGTTAACAATTGGACACCTTGGTGTAATTTCAATGTCTTACAGTGTTATCTGCTTTGGGAAAACGATCGTAACAAACTGGCTGAAGCAATCTATCGCACAATATGTTCAGTCGACCAATTCATTAATTACGCTCACTCTGATGGAGCTTGCGAAGAGGGTCCCGGGTATTGGGGACATGCAGCCGGAAAGCTCTACGACTATCTCGAATTGCTCTCTATAGGAACAAGTAAAAAAGTAGATATCTTTCACCATCCGATTATTCGTAACATGGGTGAATACATCGTACGTTCCTATGCCGGCAAAGGATGGGTCGTGAACTTCGCAGATGCCTCAGCCCGTGGAGAAGCGAAACCTTCGCTTCTCTATGCTTATGGCAAAGGCGTAGACAGCAAGCTTATGAAGGAGTTTTCTTCCTACCTTCTTCTTCAAATGAAAGAAGAACAAAGACGGATTGCGCTCACCCAAATCGGCACGGATATTTATCGAGGATTACGGGCATTTTCTTGCCTGCCTGAAATATTAAAGATATCCCCCAAGTTCGAAATCCCTTCCTACTCTTTTTATCCAGAAACACAGTTCTGCTACATGTATCATAAGAACAGTTTCTTCGTTGCATGCAAGGGAGGATATAACAATGAAAGCCATAACCACAATGATGTAGGCAGTTTCATTCTCTATTCTGATTCGATACCAGTCTTTATCGATGTAGGGGTTGGCACCTATACCCGGCAAACCTTTAGCAAGGAACGTTATAAAATCTGGACCATGCAAAGCGATTATCATAATTTACCCCAGATAAACGGTTTTTCTCAGCAGTATGGCAACACCTACAAAGCAGATAACTTTGAATTCGATATCAGACGAATGTCGCTTTCTATGAACATCGCTCCGGCCTATTCTCGTGAGGCGCAGATCCAGAAATGGATCCGTACCTACCAGTTAAAAAAGAGCGAACTTATTATCAAAGAAAAATTTCAGTTGAATGCGGCCCATTTGCCCAACCGAATTCATTTCCTCACCTGGAACGACGTAGACGATTCAACGCCAGGAAAGCTCACCGTCCAAGTGAAACAAAATGAAAAAGTATGCCTTTCCTACAACCCCCGGCTATTTTGTTGTGAAGTAGAAAAGATTACACTTCAAGATCCGCGTTTGTCGAATATATGGGGCGAGCGTCTGTACCGTATTTCATTAAAAGCCATAAATAAAGAATTGAATGGACATTACGTATATAAAATTTTTAAAATAAAATAATATGAAATTGATTTATTTATTTTCAGTTCTAGGACTATTGTATGCATGCAATACAACGCATAAATTAAACGACAATGTGATTGATGAAAATATTGAATTTGCCTACAAACAAATCGGAAATGAGATTCAAGCTATTGAGAAAAGCGGCAAATTTATGAATCCAGTCACCTTAGGAAAAGACGGCCGTACGTACTATTGTAAATACACCGACTGGAGAAGTGGCTTTTTCCCAGGTTCGATATGGTATCTCTACGAACTCAGTGGTGATCCAAAGTTACTTCCAGTTGCCCAAAAATATACCCAAGCGCTAAAAGAGGCTCAGTACTTGACGTGGCATCATGATATAGGGTTCATAATCAACAACAGTTATGGAAATGGTTATCGCCTCACCGGTGACACAACCTACCGTTCAGTAATTCTACAGGCAGCCAAATCCCTACAAACACGGTTCAGACCGGTTGCCGGAATCATCCAATCTTGGGATACAAAATTTGGTTGGCAAGCAGAACGGGGATGGGATTGCCCAGTAATTATTGACAATATGATGAACCTAGAGTTACTTTTCGAAGCCACCCGACTTTCGGGTGATTCCGTATTCCACAAAATTGCTGTATCGCATGCTGATCGAACTTTGAAAGAGCAGTTCAAAGCAGATGGAAGTTGCTACCATGTCGTTGATTATGCTACCGGAACCGGTCAAGTAAGAAGCCGACAAACTGCACAGGGTTATTCCGATGAATCCGTTTGGAGCCGTGGACAAGCGTGGGCCGTCTACGGCTACACTCTCTGTTATCGCTACACCCATGATTCCCGATACCTCCACCAAGCAATGAACACTTTCCGAATGATGAAAAATCATCCTTCGATGCCCCAGGATCTGATCCCCTATTGGGATATGGACGCTCCGGACATTCCAAATGAACCTCGTGATGTTTCGGCGGCTTCATGTATGGCCTCTGCACTTTACGAACTTAGCACCATAAAAGAGCTACCTGACGCACATTTTTGTATGGAATATGCCGACCGAATCATGATAACACTCTCATCCAAACAATATCGTGCCGCACTCGGTACCAACGGAAACTTTCTACTTATGCATTCAGTAGGCAGCATACCCCATCAGTCCGAAATCGATGTGCCGCTCAACTATGCCGACTACTACTTTTTAGAAGCATTGAAACGGAAACGTGATCTTATGAAATAAAAAATAAAATTACTCACTTACCCACTTATATTATGAAATATCTTTTTATAATGCTTCTGTTAGGATGGACAGTTTATGCCTCAGCCCAACAGACCAAGAAATACCCGTTAGAACAATATGAGGAACTAACCGATAACAAGCCACACGATAGTTCCAAGATATGGAGTCAAGTAGTCCAACCCCGATTCGCATGGGGCTCTATTGATGTCCGATACCCGAAAAAGAGTGTGCCCAAAAAATTACTCCATTCGACAAAACAGGTACTGAGAGGATGGAAAGGAGAGCGTGTTCATGCTCAAGCTGTACTTTACACAGCTAACGATCTCCATCAAGTACAACTTGAAACCAGTGCCTTGACAAACGGCAACCACACCATCCCAGCTACTGCAATCTCCACGTATTTTGTACGCTACGTAATGACTGACGAACTTAACAAAGATGGGAAAGGAGGCTGTGGAAAACGTCCTTTTACCACAGAATGGGATTCTTCGCTAGTGGCAGATGTCCTTGACATTACCAAACAAATAGAAGTGAAAGCTTGTACTACCCAACCGATATGGCTTAAGATCAGGATTCCTTCAGACATTAAAGCCGGAATTTACAAAGGCCATCTGACAGTGAGAGGAAACAACCTATCTCCACAAACACTCGCCTACCAGATAGAAATAGTCGATCGACTTTTACCTCCTCCGCCACAGTGGACTATTCACCTCGATCTCTGGCAAAACCCTTATTCAGTCGCTCGTTACCATGAGGTAGAGCTATGGAGCAAAGCCCATTTCGATGCCATGCGTCCCATCATGAAGATGCTAGCTGATGCAGGCCAGAAAGTGATTACGACAAGTATCATGCACAAACCCTGGGCCGGCCAGACACAAGACCATTTCGACAGTATGATTACGCGCATCAAAAAGGTTGATGGCAGTTGGTTTTACGACTATGCCTTATTCGACAAATGGGTTGAGTTTATGATGAATGAAATTGGAATAAGAAAACAAATCAACTGTTATACCATAATTCCCTGGAATTTACAATTCGACTACTATGATGAAGCCACCAATCGGATACTTTTTATCAATACCAAACCTGGTGATTCGGCCTATAACGATTATTGGGGGGCATTCCTGAAAGACTTCTCGAAACATCTTCGTAAAAAAGGGTGGTTCGAAAAAACAACGATTGCCATGGACGAACGTCCAATGGAAGCCATGCAAGAGGCTATCAGTGTAATAAAGCAAGCCGATCCGGCATTCAAGATTTCGCTAGCGGGAAAATATCACGATGAATTAGAAGCCGATCTATACGACCTCTGCATTCCTTATACATACAAGTTCCCAGACAAAGTAAAAGCCGAACGTAGGCGCCAAGGAAAGGTTAGTACCTTCTATACCTGTTGTAAAGAGGCATTCCCAAACACATTCACCTTTTCACAGCCCGTCGAAGCAACATGGACACTTATTCACACGGCAGCAGCCGACTACGACGGTTACTTGCGTTGGTCATTCAATAGTTGGACGGAACAACCTCTACAAGATTCGCGCTTCCGCTCTTGGGCTGCAGGCGACTGTTACAGCATCTATCCCGGTCCACGAAGCAGCATCCGTTTCGAGCGCCTTGTAGAAGGTGTACAAGCTTTCGAAAAGATTCGTATTTTAAAAACAGAGTTTTGCATAAAAAATGCCCACAAGAAACAAAAACAACTCGAACGATTACTTAGCGGTTTTATGCCGGGTAAAAAAGTTAACTATCAGAAGATTGCTCCACAAATGGTCAAAGAGTTGCACGATTTTTTAAATCAGCGATAATTTTTTAATTCGCAGCATTACTATTCTAAATTAGTTGCCGAGGCATAGCCAAACCACAATTAATTCTGAGATAATATCATATGAGGATGTACCCTGGGCGCATCCTCTTTGTTCATATATGTAGTGAAATATTTTTATAAAATATTTAAACCTTATCGGCTACTATTCGCGATCACGATACACTTGTGCCGGATTTCAATGCTAAAATCAAAGCATTTAGAGCACAGTTCAGAGGAGTAAGAGATAAAGCTTTCTTTTTATATAGACTCGTTAAATTATATGCATAAAATGAAAATCCCTCAGGTTTTTACGTTGACCCACATTCAGGCCTTCACCTTGTTGGGGCGCAAAAATAAAAAAGCACCGTAATCAGCTGATATACGGTGCTTTGAATGACTTTTTGAAGGCTTTTGTAAAGTCCTTCGTTCTTGTTTCAGCGGAGAGACAGGTTCTATCACCTATCATTTCAAACAATATCACAAACTCGTAATATCTTGTTAATTACCAAGTTATTACAAAGTAAACAGAAAATAAAATATCTCTTAATATCTTTGCATATCTCACTTTTTGGGTGTATTTTTGGGTGTCAATTTTCAAACACACCCAATTATGAATATCAAAAGAAACATCATTTTCGCACTGGAAAGCCGGAAGAAAAACGGTGTGCCAATCACAGAGAATGTGCCTATCCGTATGCGTGTGATATTCGCAAGCCAGCGTATAGAGTTTACAACGGGCTACCGCATTGACGCTACCAAATGGGATACGGACAAACAAAGGGTAAAGAACGGATGCACAAACAAACTGAAGCTAAGCGCATCCGAAATCAATGCAGACCTGCTAAGACAGTATACGGAGATACAGAACATCTTCAAAGAGTTTGAAGTACAGAACGTACTACCCACACCCGCACAGATAAAGGACAGCTTCAATGCAAGGATGAAGGATGCACCAGTCACAGAGCAGGAAACAGCCGAAGGACCTAAAATCAGCTTTTGGGAGGCGTTCGAGGAGTTTGTAAGGGAATGCGGGAAACAGAACGACTGGACAGACGCAACCTACGAAAAATTCGCTGCGGTAAAGAACCACCTGAAAGAGTTCAGGGATGAACTTTCCTTTGATACATTCACCGAGAACGGTCTGAATGACTATGTGGACTTCCTGCGTAACAAGAAAGATATGCGTAACAGCACCATAGGCAAGCAGATAGCCTTCCTGAAATGGTTCCTGCGGTGGAGTTTCAAGAAAGGGTACAATCAGAACATGGCTTATGACAGCTTCAAGCCCAAGCTGAAAAACACACCCAAAAAAGTGATATTCCTCACATGGGAGGAACTGAACAGACTGAAAGACTACAAGATACCCCAAACCAAGCAGTATCTCGAACGGGTAAGGGACGTTTTTCTGTTCTGCTGTTTCAGCGGGCTGCGCTATTCGGACGTGTACAACCTCAAACGGAGCGACATCAAGCCCGACCATATAGAAGTGACCACCGTAAAGACAGCGGACAGCCTTATCAT
>OGJL01000456.1_pt1 | contig 16920 bp, 14 predicted proteins | sample 1572291 | NCBI WGS metagenome assembly OGJL01 (sample SAMEA2582082, study PRJEB24529) | metagenome | biome: Human gut stool | place: China | collected 2011
CAATACAAACATCCCGACAACCGAAAGGAATACAAGAAACTGGCTGTTTTCCGTACTTGCTTCAAATGCTGCCGGAAGAAGCAATACACCGGAGCCGATCATGCACAAACCGAACCAAAACTTATGCGTCAGGGCATAGTAGGTGTCACTGATAGAGTAAGGAATTTCCTCCATCTTTTTAATCATTGCAAAGACGTAGCCGGCAATGAGGATGAACGACATTAATACTAGTAGAATCATAGCTTTATTTGTTTATAGTTTATATAATTATTCTTCTTGTGATAGAGCGTTGATAACCGACAAACGATCAATAGCCCGAACAAAAAGATTTGCATATTTCTTTAATGAATCAGCCTGTTTGGGGGTCAATTCCACCTCTCCATTTTTATACATTTCTCTCGCAAGTTCAAGCTCTCCAATATCGCCAGTATTTTGATAAATTGCATTGGCGAATTTCTGTGATACATCGATGGTACTCTTGTTCCCTTCGAGATCGGTTAATTCTATTTTTCGAAAGTCTATTTTCATAATTATTATTAATATCTATAGCTAACTATATAATAATGTGAGGAGCAATATCTAAGCAAAAGGGTATTTCCTCTTCCCAAAGAAATTGCTCCATTTGAATCCAACTCTGGGCTAAGGACTTCTCCTGCATTGTTTAACAGTCTACCATCAGATGAACCTTTTAAGGTAATCCGATGAGCTGTGGTTGGGTTCCATGTAATGACAATACTTAAGAGAAAAGAGACATCATTATTTATTCCTAAATTACTTCTTCCTGGTAAAACCATTCCTAAGTTAACAACAGACTGACCATTAAACACAAAATTATGAGTCCTTTTTATAAAAGTGGTAAGCACATCTGTATAGGCTTGCCCTATATATCCATCTTCGAATATTGCACGTTGTCCTATGCCGTATATGTTACCATCGTATTGGATTGCTGTTTGCTGTGACCAGCCTAAATCGTCTACAGCCGGACGGAATTTTGCATAAACGGCAGTACCAGAATCTACTTCCGAGCTTGTAAAATCAAATCTTCCTAAGCATGACATTCCCGAAGAAAGTGGAAACACATTAGTTCCAATCCCAGCCCATGATTTTTCATCTGAAAATTTAATGAAATCTTTGTATAGGGATAATCCTTCATAAGCATTGTTATGATTGGGATCATCAACACCGATATGTGTATCAGATATTTTAAACCCGGCAATTGTTCCCTCTACGGCTGCTAGTTTCTTTACGGTCAAATTATCAACATCAATAAACTCCGTCTTTATCTTGCCGGCTTCTATGAAAGTCTTTCCGCCTACGTTTATTCCACCGGTTTCTGGAAGAGATATTTTACCGTCAGATGTTAGCTCGACACCTGTAACATTATGCTTAATAGAGCCTTCGGTCATTATCCAGCCCTTTGTTTTCTCAAGGTTCCCCACGAATATCCCAGAAGAGCCTAATACATCAATCGTCGCATTTTGCGCAAGAAGGACGTTTGTTGCCACGTTCTCGAACTCGCTGAACTCTTCCCACTTCGTTGAGTCAAAAGAGGAAGTAGATGTATGAGTGATTTTACATAACTTGTTCTGGCCGTTATAGATTACTGTGTCTATGAAGGTCTCATTGCGGTAATACTCGGTATTAGCTTTCCATACCCCACGAGGGCGGAGCATTGCACCGGGTAACCCTGTTTTTCCTTGGCTTCCAGTGATGCAAGCCGGATCGCTTTCCCATGTCGAACCATTCGTATAAGTTACCTTTGTTTTAGTCCATAGGTACTTACCATCCTCCCATGCTGGAGACGTGGTAGACCATGCTCCGCCTTCCAATGATGAAGAAGAGGTTGACAGGTAAAACAAAACATCAACGGCACTTATCCCTACGCCATCGTTTCCGCTTGGTCCCTTTCCACCTGTTACACATACCGGATCTGTCTCTGTATATGTATTGTTAGTGTAGGTGATAACTACACGTGTCCAGATGTATTTGCCATCCTGCCATGCCGGAACAGAAGTCTGCCACGATCCACCGGTAGGCGTGCTGTATGATGTAGACAGGTAATATTGTTCGGCAACACTCTTGACTCCGATCCCAGTTTCACCCGTGGAACCGGTAGAGCAAATTGGGCTGGTTGTTGTTGATGTACTGTCTGTATATGTTATTACTGATCTAGTCCAAATATACTTCCCATTTTCCCATGCCGGAGGCGTTGTGCTCCAAGAACCACCAACCAAAGAATTAGAAGAAGTAGACAGATAATACTCTTCGACAATGCTTGATATTCCCCTACCATCATCCCCGGTATTACCTTTACCTCCGGTGATACAAGCGGGATTGGTTTCAATAGATGAACCGTCTGTATATACCACTTTGGTTTTGCTCCAAATGTATTTCCCATCTACCCAAGTTGGTGAGTTCGTAGACCATGAACCACCGGAAAGGGAGGTTGAAGAACTGGATAGGTAATAAAGGACATCAACGCTCTGTACGCCTTTACCGTCTTTTCCATCTTCGCCTTTTCCCCCTGTAATACAAACAGGATTACTTTCTACAAAGGTGTCGTCTGTATATGTAGTTTTTGTCTTACTCCACATATACTTGCCATTAACCCAAGTGGGAGCAATAGTACTCCATTCTCCACCGATTAACTCGCTAGAAGAGGAGGAAAGATAATAAAAGACATCAACCGATTTAACACCAAGCCCATTCTCACCAGCTCCACCGGTTACGCTAATTGGATCAGTAGTAGTCGTTGAATCGTCAGTATAAGTAATAACCGAACGTGTCCAGATATATTTGCCTTTCTCCCAAGTTGGGGGTGTCGTATTCCAACTCCCTCCTGTTAATGACGTTTGAGAAGTGGATAAATAATATTGCTCTACGATACTTTTTACTCCTTTTCCTGAAGCTCCATCTTCCCCTTTAGAAATAACCTTCAACCAATCAGTAGAAGAATCTGACGGCTCCTGCGTAGTCGTGGATTCAATGCAAATCCACGTGCTTCCATTGTGGGTTACTTCGTCATAATACCAATACGTCCCCGCTTTCCATTCACCTTTGAAAGCCGGAACCGGTACTTCCGTCACACCATCATTTGAAATCTGCTTGATCGTACCGGTCATGTAGATTCTGTTAAGATATGCACTATGTCCGGTCATATCCATTCCAAACAGTTTCAGGTTAGACAGGTCTCCCAACTGCATGGCAATCATATCCTTTGTGATCTCCCAGTTGTTTACACCTTTAAGGAAACGGATATAATTCTGCGTGGAATAGCTGGACTTCTGGCGTTCTGCATTGGTGAAGTTGCCGTAGCAAACAAAGTGCATAGCCTTTTGAGGATGGTAAGTATATCCGCTACGGAGAACATATTTAAAAGAACCATTATCCAGCTTTTCGGTGATCCGGAAATAGGTTGTCTGAAAGCCTGTGTCATTGTTAAAGTTAGCCTTGCAAATATCATCCACTTAAACAGCTGCAACCTCGCACGGTTCAAGCTTCAGGTAAACGATGCTGTTCTCTTCGTCCACTGATTCGATTATACCGCCTCCGGGTGCGTTCCATTCCTCACCCGTGATAACTGATACCCGGTTATATCGCAATTCCGGCACTTCAAGGAAATCACGTAGGCGCAACGATTTTGCATCTATATCACCGGATGGGGTTATCAGCCAGCCAAGTAACTTTTCAGCATAATCAACAGAAGATATATTGCCGGAGAAAGCGGCATTATTGGCTGTAAGCTTATCAAGTACCTTTACGATATTGCTGCTCAATTCTGTTGCAGTTATCGTGTCCGTTACAACACCTTTGGTAACGTTAATACCGTTCAGGAATGAAATAAGCCCTAGGGCTGTGTCATCTTTCGTCTTACTTATAGCATAAGCTATAATCTCCTGAAGCACTCTTTTTGCAGAGAATACGTTTCTGTCAGACGGGATTGTCTTGTCATTAACCCCAATAACATACACACTCGTTCCACCACCTCCGACAGCAGAGCCGGAATAGGTTTGTCCCTTGTAAGTGAGGGAATCAAGCTTGCTCTCTATCTCACCGATACGGGAATATGAAGCCGTCTCACCGACTGTATAAATCGGGTGATCGTAAGGAATATCCAGCGGCCACTCGAAACCGATTATTCTTGATCGTCTGCCTTCCGGGAAAAATGCCTTATTTATCAGGTTGACCTTAGCCCCGACTTCGTATGTACGGATATTACCTTTATTGTAGATGAAATCAGCATCCATCTCACAATCGTAGGTGGACGGGTCAATCATGGATTTCTTTACGTACTCCTTTGCTTTTTTGAGTAGATTCTGCTCTGCGTCCGGCAACATCTGTTCGGAGATGTACGCGGTATCAAAACCGTAAAGGATATAAGTATTAGAAGCTTCCGGATAAAGAACATCATCCGGAAGAAAGCGACCGTAATCCTCATTGCGGACAATTTCAAAGGTTGTTCCGGTGCTATCGCTTTCTACAATATTGATAGCAAAGTCCATCCCGGCAAGCTTGCCAGTTTGGAATATCATGTGAAGTTCCTCACCATCCAGCCTGAAATCTTCTGTAAAGTTCTTCAGTCCCGTATCTTTGAAATTATAGATCCGATATTCCTTATCGTTATCGTCTACCTTGTCATCGTGGCTGACACTGGATATTGTGCCCTTGTATTGGGGATATTCATCCTCAAATATAACGATCTCTTCGATTGCTTCCTCTTCTGGCATTTCCACGTTATCCGGATCATTATAGCGTTCATCTCCGATATTGATACGTTCACCGGTCGGGCTGTATTTATAAGCATCTACATAAGAAATACCCTCCGGGAGCATAAGACGTTTCTGAACAACTCCGTTAAGGGTCATTTCCTTGTCATCCTTACTGAAGTAGTTATCGGGGACTTTACCGCTTATGATGTTGTTAATGGTGTACCGATTACCTAAAGAGGCGGTTACACCTTCCGGTAACTGGATAATGTTTGCTGCGTCACCGGTTAAAAGGTCGGGATTGTAAACAGCAGCAAAAGTCTGTCCGGCATTTGCACCGGAAAGGAATGTTACGGAAGTCGTTGCAGAAGAACCGCCATACACGTTAATATCGTATGTTACATACGCCTGAAAAGTCGATAACAGCTCGGAAGAAGCTGGAGCTGGTACGTGAACGTATACCCTTACTTTTAAATCAGAACTGTTTTTGTCGATAACCAACGTGTCGGGAACCTGTATTTTAGACACAATCTCATATTGTTGATTTTGGGCTAATGAAACGGTCTGATTACCAATAATCACCTCTTTTGATTCCCCGGAAACATTATAGATATATGACGCCTTCAATATATAATCTCCTGCCGGTAGAAAAGCACGGTTCCCTATTTGCGGAACGGCTGTTGATATATTGATTGAAATTCCTCCCGAAACAACTTTATAAGAACCACCCTTGGCTGATGAAGCTAAAGTCTTATCAAGCGTCCATTCTGTATAAGAAGGAGTAAAAGGTCCGCTGCCTTCGTTGCTACTAGCAGCGTAGTCTTCCTTATATGTAACTCGTGACGGAAAGTAGTTTATTTTGAGCGGTCTTGACGTATCGGATATATTACGTCCATTAACCTCTTTTACGTCGAATATCAAATCTTTCCGGTAGCTGGAAGGAATGTTGCGGGTGGAGCCGAAAGCGTAGATACGGGTCGCATAAGTGGTCTGGCTGTCGCTGCGTGTCATGCTGTTGACATTCACATTTTCTGTGTCTGTCAAGTCACCGGCTTTGAAATCAACAGGTGAGCTGTATTCGCAACGTCCGAAGCAAATCTTATGATTCTCTATCCACCATTCACACTCCCAAGTCTCCGCCATCTGTGTGAGAGCGTCGATCAGATTTACGTTGTCATAGGAAACAAGCTTGGAAGTGTTTTTTACCGTACTATCGATGTCCCAAGTAAAATCCAGATCCCTGAATTTATAGCCAAGAGCTTTCAGGTTATCCAAAAAGACTTTCAAATGCGTGTCAAGGGTAGCGGTGAGATTCCATGCGGCTTCGCGTCCGGTGGTTTCCGGTGTATAGAAAAACTTCTTGTTCTTCCATTTCCAGTAATAAGCATCAAGGCGGAGTTCGTAGTCGTATGCACCTGTCGTTGTATTGTAGGTAGGCTTATACAGGTCTACAAGCTCGAATATTCCCAACTCATTGTCTACGTAGTCACCTAGTTTGAAATAAACCGGATTGAAAAGGCTAAATAGCAAAGTGATATAATCTTCCTGCATCAAAAGGAAGTGTCTTTTCGAACCCTCATTGATAGGAGTCGAAAAGCGAATGTTGCCGGATATGTCTTTGATGTCTACTGATTCCATAACACACCAAAGTTCGGAGATAAAAGAAAGAGTACCCAATTTTGGGCACTCGCATATACGACAATGAAATCAATGTCGTAAATTAGGTCCTTAAACTCGGGTTTGGTTCACAAAACTTCATTGAGCATTTACCAAAAGTTCTGTCTAAACTCTGCGCATAGGTGATACTTTTACCTAAATAAATCAAGTGATAAATGTCACTGCTGTTAGCTGGAATCTGAATATCAATCACACCTTTGTATAATTCTTCAAAAAAAGCCCTTTTTTTTGCTTGATAATCAGATTTAGAATTGCCTTCTATGGTAAAAGAGAGCGTTATTTCCCGTTCATCAATTTTGGGATTATTAATTATTACACGTTTTCCATGTTCTAATCGGGATTTATTTTCAATAAATTCTTTCATAGGTAATGATGCACCAAGCACATCAAGGAATTTATCTCCCATTCTTACACCCCAAGTCTTGTAAGCATCTCTACCATTTATTAATAAATATGCCATAACCATTTATTTTGTTGATAATCCTTTGGTATTGTTTTTAACTTCCGCCATATCCTTCTGCATTTGCTGGATGGGTTTTATTATTGCTCCGGTATTTTCGGAGATTTGAACAAGTTCGAGATATGAACTTGCTATCAAATCACGTGTGTCATCGGCTATATTTCTCGTTTCCGTATTTATGGAAATAAGTGTATCCGCTTTCATCGTTAGAATATTTAATGATTGGGATTGAGCTATACTTTGATTCTTAATTTCTTCTCCGGCTATTTGCAAGGCGGTGAAACGCCCGTTAAGCTCGTCGATTGAATCCTGTGAAGCAGTGGCAAAGCCTTTCTTTGAAGCTTCTTGGGATGAAGAAGAAGAACCACCAACAATGGCATCAATATTCTTCGCTTCTTCTGTAGCAGCTCTTATAATATCATTCCAATCCTCTCTAAGGTCGCTTATCTCTTCTGCTGTTAAATCAAGTTTCCCGTTTTCGTCACTATCAGCCAAAAGGGTATATTTTTTATAAAATTCTTGTGCTTTACCTCTTAGTTGATCTATAACGAACGATTGCAACAAAGCGTTACGCATTATTTCTTCAAAATCTTCTCCAAAATCTGCGATTCCTCTTTTTCCTCCTTTTAATCCTTCCAGTATTGCTTCTTCGATACCTTTTGAAGTGGTTTGAAATAAATCCTCATTTAAAGTCTCTTCTAATTCCTTAGCCTTGTCGTTAAACTCTACAAATTTGTCAATAGCTTGTTGCATCCATTCCGGTAACTTAGACCAGATGTCGGCATTGCTTTTCATCGCCCAAATCGCTTCTTCAGATATGAGTTTATTTTCTAAATCATATCCTCCATTAGCTTGTATAAAATCAAAGATTTCTTTAGCTTGCGGACCTCCGAAGGCGTATTCATTCATTTTGGTGGCAAATTTACCAGAATTGAAAAGTTGTGCAAGTCCGAAAGTTGTATAATCAACATCACCAACAGGCATAGATTTTATAATGTCTTCGTAGGCTTTTCTTCTAGCTCCTTGAAGTGTTGTTAATGATTGGGTAGCTGTTGCAAAATAATCATTTCCTGCGGCCTCTTTGAGCAACTTCAGATAACGTTCTACTTGATAATTGATAGAATTCCAATATCCTTCCTGTCTACGTTGATATTCAATATTTCTTTCTTGTTCGGCTTTTGTAGAATCAAAAGCATTCATTACAGTACCCACTAACGTAGTTATGATCCCAATAATTCCGCTAATGCCTTTCACTGTGTCACCGGCGGACTTTTCACCAGTTTTGCCGAATACTTCGAATGCAGTAATACCGTCATTTATAACATCTACTGCTTTTTGGATGCCTTCTCCCAGTTCATCAGAAAAAGTCGTTCCAAGAGAAGATAGAGAAGCCCCTAATGTTGAAATATTACTCTTTATAGATTCGCTAGCTTGTTCCACATTACTCCATGAAGTAAAGGCTCCCTGTTTATCCCCTTTCTTTATTGCTTTCTGATACTTTTCATATTCTTCTTTCAATGTCTTGAAAGGATTGCGAGCTATAAGGTTTTGACGAGCATTATTTATGGTATCCATCATAGCTTTCATATCTGTAGCCGACAAGTTTGTAGTCTTGACAAGTTGTTCAGCATCAGATAATAATTGTTCAAGTGTATCTGTAGGTAATGCATCAACGTCTCCCATTAACATTTTCCAAATGCCAGAATCTTCGATTTCGCTTTTTGAAATAGAATCTATAGTTTTCTTGCGCTGTTTATCCAGTTCTTTTAGGGCATCTTCATATTGCTTCTTTTCAGAATCGCTTTTAGCTTTTGCTAATCCGTCCCTAAGTTTCTTTTCATCGTCTTGATATTGCTTCTCTATAGCTATGCGTTGAGCTGAATAATCACGATATTTATCTAGTATGGAATTTAATTCCTTACTTACATCGGCTATATCTTTCTCTCTTTTATTTTCAGCATTAGTATAACGAGCGGAAATTTCAATAGACTGCTCCGAAGTCAACTTTCCACCCTGTCTTTCACTCAAATCTTTTTCTTGTTTCTTGATGGCGTCAAGTTCTTTTTGATAGTCAAGGTCAATCTGTTTTAGCTTTTTCTCTGTGCCTTCCTTCATAAGATCTATTTCCGCCTGTTGATTTTGGCGACGGAGAGACAGAAGCTCTTCGGCTGATTTTTGTTGGTCTTTTTCTTGCTTTTCAATAGCTTTTTCTTGTTTAGATAAAGCATTGCCAGTGATACCTCCTAAATCTTTGTATGCTTTTTCGGTAGTTTCTTTTTGCTTTTTAGCTTCTTCGTATTGCTTTGAAGTAAATTTAGATTTGTCCTTTTCTATTTCAGATAGTTTCTTTTTGGCATCCTCCCAGTCTTTCTTCGCTTTCTCATAATCTTGTTTGTAAGTGGTTTTATTCTTCTCTGAATCAATTCGGGTTTGCTTGACTGATTTTGCTGTATCTATAAGTGTTTTTATGTCTTTCACATTATAGATTGCTTCATCAGACAAAGTACCCTTAATATCAATAGGCAAACGAAGTTTCACAGTTCCATTTTCCCCCTTTCCTCTGATACGCTTCTCCAACTCAGAGATGTAGCGGTCAAACTCATTAGTATTAACATCTTTAAGATTGGAAATGAACTGTTCGGAGATGCCTTTGCCTTTTTCTTGCAGCATGACATCACGCATAGCACGCAATTCTTTTAGTTTCTTCACATATCCATCAACGCCTTGCTGACCGGAAAGAGTTTTCAGCAGATTCTCGTAATATTTGATTTCAGATTCAATGTTAGAAAGTTCCTTGGTTTGCTTTTCTCCGGCACGTTTCGCATCTTCTTCCGTTATCTGTTGCTTTAGTTTAAGTATATCAGCCAACTTAATGGTTTCGATGTCATATTGAGCGAATATCTTAGGGTATTCTTTTCTTAACTCCGCTAAACTTCGACCTCTTTGTAAATCCGACAACGCTATATCACGAGAACTTTGTACGAGGGAATCAATCTTCTGTTTGTGTTCTTCTTCTTGCTTTTTAGCTTCTTCTTGCTGTTCATTAAACCTTCTCTGTGCCTTTTCTGCTTCTGTTGCCGAATCGCGGAAAGCCAACATTGCAACTCCAAGTCCTACTACAGCAGTAGCCAACAACACATAAGGATTGGTAAGCATTGCAGCGTTTAAAGCTAACTGCGCTTTTCGTGCCAATAAACGGGCATTGGTAAGTCCAATCTCCACAAGAGTATGTTTACTTTCGGCAGCAGTAACAAGCATCACTGCGGTCCGGTATGTACCATAAGTAACCACTAATCCAGCCAAGACCTTACCTACTGTTTCATAATTCTGAATCAACGAAGTTGTCATTTGAATACCGTCCATGATAACACTTTCCGACTTTGTTCCCAATTCGTTAAACACGGAATCCAAAGCATCCTGCATCATAGACAACTGACCATTGATAGTCTTTGAAGCATTCTCAGACATATTATAGAACTTACCACCTGCGGAAGTTGCATCAATGAATGCCTGTTGAACCATTTCAGCGGAAACAGCACCTTTGGACATTTCATCTTTCAAAGTTGCGATAGATTTTCCAGTCTTTTCGGAGATAATCTGTAACGGGTTGAATCCAGCGTTTATCATTTGATTCAAATCCTGCCCCATAAGTTTACCCGCTGCTGACATCTGTGAAAATGCCAAAGTTAGCGAATTGAACTTACTGGATTCCCCCATAGAAATATCACTAATGGCTTTCAAGTATTTGATAGTGTCTTCTGCTTGTATGTTAAATCCAAGCATCATCTTTTCTGCTCCAACCATATCTGACATAGTAAGTGGAGAAATCTTAGCCAGCTCCTTGATTTGCGGAATCAGTTGCCCTGCCATATCCTTTCCAACCATAGTCTCAATAGCGGTCTGCATGGATTGAAATTCGCCACGAACACGAATTATTTCAGAACCTAATGCCTTTAATACTCCAGCACCACCAATAACCGCCAATGCTTTCTTCCAAGAAATTGCAATGCCATTGTTTTTTTCTACAACCTCTTTGGCATTATCGTTGTAAAGGGCGTATTCGTCACGGAGCTTTTTCACAGAAAGACGAGCTTCAGCTTGTTGCTGGGTAAGTCCGAACAAAGCTGCCTTTTCTTCATCTAAGGCTTTGCGAGCAGCATTGTATTCTTCCAGCTTACCAGTTGCAGATAGAGGGTTACGCTTTAGTGCTATGCGATATGATTCTCCTAGACGCTTTACATCAGCTTCAATATCTTTAACTACTGTCTTTTGAGTAATAATCTTTTCTGTGAATCCGTTAACAGATTGAGAGGCATCAAAAATTTTCTTTTTAAATCCCATTTCCATTTCAGCTCCGGCTTTAGCAGCATTAGTCACCAGTTCATCCAATCTTTGATTGGATATAGCAAGTTGGGTATTTAGAGTTTTGAAGGTAGCAGGGGATTGTGTTCCATCCACATTTTTCAACTCCTGCTTTAGTTTAGCTATTTCACTACGAAGTCTTACGACTTCTTCCCAATCACTTGCGACTTTGAAATATAACTTTGCCATACTTATTTCTTTTTTCTACGATTCGCTAATTCTTTACCACTGATTTTTTTTACTTTTTGACCGCCATAAATTGCATGGAGTTTATCTCGTTGCATCATTAAAAGGTTTCTATATGGAATGACTTCAAACACTTCCGTATAGCTTAAATGGAGAGTGTCAACCAAATGGGCTATTTGCCCGAAGAACGTTTCGTTTCCTTCTGTTTTCGGTCTTGCTGCCAGCATCGACACGTTCTTCATCAAGCTGACACACTGAAAAGCCGATATATCCATCATAGAGAAACATATTTCCAAAACTTCTTTGATTTCATCAAAGGTTCCGTTTTCCAAAGCCTTAGCCATATTCTCATTACCACAAATAAAACAGGAGATACCTTTCAGCATATCATCTGTGGCTCCGGGAAGTTTCTTGATAGCTTCCATGATGTTGTCACCTGTCATCCCAATATTGGAAAAATGATGAATAGCACTACAAATAACTTTGATTGTGGGCGGCTTGATTGTATAAACAACTCCACCTATTTCGACATTCTTAAAATCCAGCCCTAAAAGGGCATCAGAAACTATTTTTGCTGCTTGATTCATTATTCTAAATTGAAACAAGGGTGAAGCGAATACCACCACCTCACCCTTGCTGTTTACAATCGTTTTACCTTAAAATGTTACGCCACTGGCATCAAGGCTTTGATAGCTTCTTCTTCGTAATTGTATTCAGAAGAAACTCCTTCGATTCCCGGTTCCTGAACCATTCCGCGTACAGCGATTGCAATTGCATTATCCGTATTGGCTTCACGGGAAATGATACGGCATTTCGGGAAAATAAACCATACATCATCATCAGTCAGACAAAACAATGCTTTGTTGACGATAACTTTGTCCAAGGCACGCTTCCATCCGACATCTTCAGATGTTGCCTGAATAACATCGCCACCCATGAACGCTTTCTTTGTCTTCCAGTCATACTGTCCGATAGAGAAAGAAGGGGAGACTTCTCCCGGCACATCATCGTAACGGTAATTTTTTCCTGTTAACTGATTTTTATGTCCAGTGACAGATGCTTCCGTTTCTTCAATCTGCCAAGTTTCCCCATGCACGTTCAAAACCTCATCTTTCGCCTTAATAGCGGCTTGAATCAAAGTCTTTGCGATTTCGGGGGTAATGTCTGCCGTTACCTTATCAATGTCGGCAAACAAGATTCTTTTAATTCCTACTGCTGAAATCATAATTTTATAGTTTTACATTTAATACTTCAAATAAAATTCTCACATTCACATAATGACACTTTAAAGCTGTATCCGCTTCTATACTGATAGATTCAATAGAGTAACGATAGGTTGTACCATCATAGGTGCTTACTACATCATCAAACAGCTTGCCAGCCTTTCTTTCAAGTTCATTCAAACGGATAGTATTCGCTTCATTCTCGCTTAAATCAGGTACACAAAGATTCACTTCTGCGAAAGACTTCTTCCAATAAGTCCCCGGCTGTTGCTTCTTCGTGTGAATGACAATCCTTTCGGACTTCAATTCACCCGTCAGCGTTTCCCCTGCTGGTGCTATACCTATCCCGAAAGCCTTGCAATCCCGATAGAGAATGTTTCCTATGTCAGTAGTTACTATCATTTCACAATCTCCCAATCTTCTGCAAACACATCACTGATGGATGGAACCCACGAATCTGCACGTCCGGTATTCTCGTTGTAGATAAGGCATTGGCTTGTATAGTCAATAAAACCCTTGCCTTTCAGAATAAGGTCTTTTGCTGATTGCGGAAGAGATTGCATCTTGGGGATAATGTCGCTTTCTATATGAGCCGGAATTTGCTTGATAACAAATAACCCTTTGCCGTTCCAGCCCTTTCTACGGATAGCGCCACCTTGTTTCAAAACTTCTATAGCATCACCGAAACAGATAGGGGTTTCTTCCTTGACTTCTCGATATGATTCTTCAAACAGTTCTTTGGGTGACCAACTTTCATAGCCATATTCAGTACGAGTGTGATATCCCAGTTTATAAGACTCATTCTCTTCTATTTCACTTTTTACCAAGCCTTTACTGTAAGCTTCACCCAATGTCATAGGTTCGGCTTCAATCTGTTTTGTTCCTATATACTTTTTCATTTTTCAAATTCTTCTTTTAATCGTTTCTCCGCATATAGAGCGGCACCACTTAAAACATCATACCCTTTAGATTCCACGAATGAGGCGTATTCCGCTTCATTTTTCAGAGTTAAACCGTCTTTATCGACATCGTAATCATTGGACGTTCTCAAAGTCAATGTATGGTCTTTATAATTGCCGTGTTCCTCTGCATGTTTCACAGCTTCATCACCTACATCAATCATCTTCTTTTCAACTTCCCATTCTCCTTCATTGAAAAAAGAATCGACATCGGAAAAATCGAAATCTACATCCATAGTTCCGAATAATTAAAGTGGTTTGTACTCTTAACCGTGTAAACCTCACCTTGACCTCTCACATCAATATCTTTGGTAATCGAAGTTATAACAAGAGTTCCTTCACCCATATCCGTTGTAGTGGCTTTCAACCCTCTATCCCATATAGCTCTAACTTCATCCCCTGCCTTGACAGTGATTCTCTTCTCACACACTACATGGTAGTTTGGACGATACACAGAGCCGTTTTCTGACCTAAACTCTTTGGTAGTGTTATCGTCACAACGGCACTTGCATATCTCCTGCCAGTATTCACCGCCTGTTCCGGGAATGGGTCTGCCGAACTCATCCTTATCCATTGGGGTGATAACCTTTATCTGCAATATGTGTGGAGCAAATATCATAAGAAAGTACATTTAGGCTTGTTACTTAATTCGTCTTTCAATCCGTACTGTTTACACAGAAATGAATAGTAGTCCTTAATACCCTGAATGTTCCAAGACATAGAGAAGCCGTTTTCGCTGATTGAAGTGGCACGGAGTAGGAGAGAGGGGATGAACTTCGCAATTGCCACAGAAACGATATTGTAGGATTCCTTATTCATTTCATCCTCTCCGCTAATCTTCGCGTTCAGACACATATCCAAAAGATCAGTTTCTGATAAGTGAATACTGAAAGACTGAAATCTTTGCTGTATGTAGTCATTCACTGTCATTTTAATTATGGTATAATCAGTCTGCTGTATGCAGTGTAGCTATAATGCGTACAATACTTCGATTTGTAGATATATCGGAACGGACACTTAGGAACTGAAATTTGTTTTCCTTGCATTGCCGTAATAGTCGCTGGTTGCATCGCCGGACTATCTGTAATCATAAAGATTGGTTGTGGAACTGACAATACAACGCAATCAGTCGGAGCAGCTTCTAAGGTGAAAAACTGAATAGGTGACAAACCAACATCAACCGATGGGGCTACGTATTCACACTCGAAAGATTCGACGCTTGATGCCTGTACGCTCAAGGAGACCAAAGACATCATTAAAAAGCCACACATGGCAAAAATAAAATTCTTCATTTCTTTATTGAATTATAAGTTACATAATGGAAGGGTAGGAGTACTACCCTTTTTATTTAATATCTAACACTTCTTTCAGTTTGGAAGTCGTTTCTTCATCCAACTCTGCAACCTTACCCAAAAGAGTCTCTTCTTTCATGTTCCCGGCTGCTTGAACACCGATAGATTTCAGAGCATCAACCAAAATCTTTTTCTCAAATTCCTTTTCAAAGAGGGATATTTTGATCTCCTTCTTTTCTTCAGAAACTTTCACTTCAACCCGTTCGCCAAGTTTGCGGTTTTCTATATCCAATACACGGGATTCTTCGGAAATTTCAATCACCTCTTCGGGATTGTAATACTTACCAGTAAACTTATCACGGAAAACAGATATAACCCTTACTTTCATATCCTCCTCCTTATACTGATTGGATTGATGCAATTTCGCTCAAATCGAAATTGGTGATCAAATCCGGATTAGTAATTTGTGGAATCCATTCTGCCGTATATTCCATATAACGACCGTTTTTGTCACGGTAGTTGGATATAAGCATCTGCCCCTCTGATGGAACATAAGTACGCCCTGATACTGGATCTGTCGCTTCATACGGGGTATGATGGCGCATATAACCTACTTCATCACCGTTTAGCAAGGTGATACGGTTGTCTGCATAAATCTGCACATTTTTTCCTGTCTGATCTTTCACGTAATCCTCTTTGATTTCGATACGTGGCAGACCGATACCAGTAAAAACTTCAGAAGCCAACGAAGAAGAAATCAAACCGGTACTTAATTTCATTTCGTTAGTGCCGAGAATCATCTTGTACTGTTCGCCAAATTCAGAAGAGCCAAGTACATTCTTGTTGAAGGTTGTACGTGTCATAATCATCTTGGCATAAGCGCCAAAGTCTGGAGCTAGGGAATGTAGTTTCTCTCTTAAATAAGAGATAAACATATTCTTGCCATCAACAATTATATCTCCAGCTGTAGGCTTAACAAAATTGAACGGAAGGGTAATTTCCAGCAGCTTATTGTTGGTCTGACCGGAAGTTATTGCAGCATCCTTATTGTAAACGGTGGCTTCACCAGTCATCAACAATGCACCGACAATAATATCCATACGCTTGTGAGCTGCAAGAGTAATCTGACGGTAGTCATCTGCCAGGAAGTTTACGATTTCTTCCAATGCAGTATTTTGGTCTGCCGTTTTAGCTTGATTGAATTTGTCAATCAAATCCTGCAATTCAGATAGACGGTCAATAGACATTTGGTACGCATCGCCCAGATAGGCTATTTCACCATATCCAGAACCGATATTTTTACGTTCACGGATGGGCTTTTCACCGAAACGTGAGTTGATAGAACCGGCCATCACTCCAGTTACAGAGCCGATGTAGTCTTTGAATAGACGGGTAGTTACTCTGCGGAAAGTAAGATACTGCTGCCAATAGATTGTATCTTTACGCGTTTGGTTCACACGTCTGATGATAGCGGACACAATGTTCGCATCATCGAATAATGTTTGAATCGTTAAAAACATATCCTACCTCCTTACTCGTTAAATTCAAACCATCCCTTCATATTGGCTTTATCGTTCTCGGAGAACGGCATAACCAATTTTGAAGGCTCAATCTCTGCGGCTGTACGGAGCAGCGCAACTAACACGATACCATCTTCCACCTTTGTTCTTTCATACAAAGCGGAGTTTGAAACATACTTTTGTTTCAGCCCGTCGACTGCGGTTGCTTGGAAGAGAACCGCATCTTTGGCGATATTTTCACCGAAAGCATCCTTGATAGTCAATACGTCGTAATTGGCGTTAGACTTGTCAATAGCCGTCACTTCTGCGCCTTTTTTACCACTTCCGACAAACATGCCTACATAGGCCAAAGAGTTCTTGGCTACTTTGATAGACAAAGCCTCTCCACCAGTGGTATAGGCTTCCGCAACTCTCACATTGATTACCGCATAAGCAAACTTGTTTTTCAAGTCTGCGTAAATCGGGGTAAATCCGGGAAGGAAACTTCCCACTACCAGGTTCTGCGTGTCGAGTTTGAACGGGCCACGTCTACGAA
>OGJL01000481.1_pt1 | contig 16248 bp, 10 predicted proteins | sample 1572291 | NCBI WGS metagenome assembly OGJL01 (sample SAMEA2582082, study PRJEB24529) | metagenome | biome: Human gut stool | place: China | collected 2011
GAATTCCTTTATCATTGTTGCCATATTGTTTTTTAGCTTCTCTGATATAGAAGAGTGCGTCATCGGTATATCCCCGGGTGACGGAAGTGTTCAGCAGGTAGTCTAATGCTTCCTTGTTCTTATTACCTCCTTCGTAGGCCATGCCATATAATACATAAGGATCCCGCTGCTTCTCTGCTCGGGCAGCCTCCATTAACAGGTCGTTATACATACGCCGTATGGCAGGGCTGTTGTTTCTTCGCATTTGCTCGCGTATAAACACCAGAGCTTCCGGATAACGTGCCAATTCACTAAGGATACTCGCCCTTTTGACGATAAGCGCACCGCTTCCCGGTATGGCAGCCAAACCGTTGGATGACCAGCCTAGAGCAGCTTCCCGGTTTCCTTCCTGTAAATGCAGGTTAATGATGTCCAGATAATATTCTTCGTTTTGAGGAGATACTTTGATAAGCTCCGTCAGCTTTTCGATAGCCTCTTTTCGGTTACCGCCTTTTTTTATTTGCTGGTAGCCTACCTCCATGCTGTAGATATAATCCTTCCTTAGAATCGTATCGTTCGGGTAAATCTGATTGATTCGTTTCAACAGGCGGTCTGCTTCCACATCGTTGTTCTGCTTGCGGTACAGTTCAATCTTTCTTCGCCATAAACCTCTCCAATACGGATTCACTTCCAGCAACTCATTAACGTAACAAATAGCACTGGAATAATTCTCGGTGATATCTTCTACGTCTACCAGCAGATGTTTGGCATTGACGTTGTTGTAATTGTCATCTATCGCTTTGACAAGATGATAACGCGACTGGTCATAGTTCTTTTCGTGGAACCAGTATTTTCCCATGAGCCATTCAAGGTCAGAAACATTCGGGTATTTCTGAAGGCCCTCCTCCAACAGCTCTTTCCCTGCTTCCCATTCCTCGTTCGCAAAATGCTCCTGTACAATCTGGGCATATTGCTCCGGTGTCTGGAATCCGTTGTCGGTCCCGGAGGAAGAGGTTATCAGTAAAAACAGACAACCTAATATGGTGATCTTATGGAGAAATTCTCTGTTCATTCTATCTTGTCTTTAATCTTTCTTTCTTGTTTAAATCGTAGCAGGTTCGGGCTTCATTGCCGTTATATCAGTACCGTCTGCACTTTCTTCTTTCTGCTTGAATCCCTTACGTTCCATGTTCTTCCACTTGAAGTCTCTATTGGTCAGATAACTGAGGTATCCTCTCAATGAACAGAAAGTGATGATGGGATGATAGAAGATAGGCTCTAATATGGACGCAATGATAATCCACAGGTATTCGTATCCTCTTTTATATAGCATCCCGACATAGTAGTCGTAGGTAATAACAACGATGGAAAGGAACTGGCAGAACGTATAGATCGTCAGGTAAATCATCCATGCCGTGTTCCAGTTGACTGCTCCTGTAAAGGCCAGATAGATAAATACTATCAAACCGACGAGCTCGATGATCGGCGCTAGAAACTCAAAAACGAACATATAAGGCAGAGTTAACAGTCCCATCTGTTTATACGTCTTTTTGAAAATCATCTTACGATGGATATTAAGTGTCTGGAACAATCCCCGTGCCCAACGGGTACGTTGCCGGTAAAGCATTGCCAGGTTGGGAGGTCCTTCCGTCCAACAACAAGTATCAGGAATCTGTACGATCTTATAAGGACGGGAGAAGTCGCACATATATCCTACCATGCGGGTGATGAGGTCCATGTCTTCGGCAAAAGAGGGAGCATCGTATCCTCCGGCTGCAATCGCTACCGAACGATCGAAAAGACCGAATCCACCGGAAACATTCGGCATACCATTGATAGCGGACCATCCCATCTTACCAATCAGATAAGAGCGCATATACTCCAGATTCTGGAAAAGTGGAATCGGTGTACGGGGAGTTCTAACGTCTATGATTTGTCCGTCTTTCACGACGCATCCGTTAGCCATCAACATCGTTCCGCTGACTGCAATTACTTGTTTTTCTGAAGATATAATGGGCGAGATACAACGATAAAGAGCATACTTTTCCAAAATGCAATCCACATCCGTGCAGATAAAATAAGGATGAGAAGCAACGTTGATACCCGCATTGGATGCATCCGCTTTGGTTCCTCCATTTTCTTTGTCTACAACGATGAGTCGGCTGTATTTCGGGTTGGAGGATTTGAGGAGTCTTCGGAACGGTCTGGTTTTGATTCGCTCGATATAAGCATAGGGCACTTCTACCAGTTCATAATATTCGGTCATCTTTTCCAATGTACTGTCCGTACTTCCATCATTTACAATAACCACCTCGAAAAGCGGATATTCCAATGCAAGCATGGAGTTCACATTATCAATGATTGTCTTTTCTTCATTGAAGGCAGGAGCAATTACCGAAATGCCTGGTGTATAGGGGGATTCCTTGATTGTTTTCCGCATATAGCTTTCCACATAGTAATCCTTTCTCCGTTTTAGAGAAATGAAAGAGAGGAAGGCGAATGTGACGAAGAATATCGCCAGCATGCTCGTATAAAAGAATACGAAATAATTGAAGAATGTAAATATTATATCTCTCATGTTCTCTAGTTTAACTGGTTGATTAACGGATGCTTGGTGTGGGCAAACAATATAGCTGTGTGGGAATCTGCTTTTCTTTCCAATTGATCGAATGTTTTCCTTCCCATTGCACTATACTCATAGAGGGCTTTGAGTATGACTCTCTTGGTTCCCCAGTTATCTGCTTCATCATAAGCATTGTAAAGAAATCCTAAAGCCTTATCGGTCTTTAGATCCGCAATAGCCGAAATGATTTGTCGTTTGACTTCTTCCGGTTGTACATTATACATTTCAATCAGCTTAGGTTCAACCTCTTTGTATTTTAGTTTACCTAAAGTCTTGATCGCTTCACCTCGTATTTCCACAGAACGGGCATTGAGTTGCTTCGCGAGAATTGGGGCACTTTCGGTTTCATTATATAGCCGGATTTCGTTGATAAAGAATATCTTAACGTTTTCTTCAGCTGAAGTATTCACCCATTTAATAAAGGTGGGTGTGTTATATCCCACTTTCTTACGGTGCTCCAAGATAGCGTGTAACTCCATCATGTCCCATTGCCTTAACTTCATGCCGATGTCTTCGTCGAAGAAGCGGAACGGGTCACCCTGGCTTAACCACATATAAGTGTAGCGTGCCGAGTTTCTTAGTTCTAGTTCACGATGATAGAGGAAACGCACCAATACCGCTTCAGAAGCATACCCATTGATGGACTGAATAAGTTTCAGAGCTTGTATCTTTGATCTTTTGGAACCGAATTGAAGTTCGCGTTCAAGGAAACGTGTGATTTGGAATACGGTTTGAATCGTTTGATAGTTTAGTTCATTGATCTCATCTTCATGCACACTCTTGATTTCTGTTAATAGTTGAGTGATAATGCGTAACTCGTTAGGTTTCGGGCGCTTTTTCGTATCATATTCTAATCTGTCAGCTATCTCTTCTTCACTCAATGTGTTGGAATCTAGTGAGATAGATTTCATTTCTTCATAATACTTATCAAATGCTTTATTGTATTTCCGCTTCTCTTTTCGCCTTTTAAATATACCATATATAATATGGAATAGGAGAAATAAGTACGCAATAATACAAAACATTACAGCAATTGAGCATATTCTTATGATTAAAGGATAGCCAATAAACTTGTAATATATCCAATAGAAATAATATTCTATGTAATCTATACCATACAGTACTTGATCCATTTCCCTTGATATATTTATATATAGAACTTGTATATTCGGAATAAAAGTTCTATATTTGTTGTATTGAATGTTCTGTCTAATGCAAATATACGAAATAACTTGTATATATTATCCATTGTTCATGAACAGGCTTTTTGAGCCCTATTTTAGCTCTTGTGATTATTCTCGATGGAAAGGATTGAAATTACAAATAAAGGCAAGCAAAAAGCTATTAGGCGTTAAATATATTTTTGATAAGTTAACAAATGAAGCCTGAAAATAAGTGTGATAAGCCAGGTTCTCATGCGAAACAAAAACAAACAATAAATTTAAAAATTAAATTAAGATGAAAATTAAAAGTTTGATGTATGTCCTTATGGGGACAATGTTGGTTACTACTTCCTGCTCTGATAATGAGTTGGAAAAAGGTAACGATGGTTCGGGAACTGTTGATCCGGTAAATGCTTCTGCACTTGTGAATGTATATTCCGATAAAAGTGGTTCTGAAGCGAGTCTGCTTGTGGGAGATGTATTAGTGAAAGATTCCCGTACTCTTACGTTGAATGTTCCTGCTGCTTGCGAGAAAGTGTATATGAAATACAATACAGTTTCGGGAACAGAAGCTACAAAAGAATTTGCTTTGTCTCCTGTTAGTCGTGGTGTAGATCAGAGTACTGGTTTCAATTTTGAAACAAACCGTCTGGCATTGGTAACTCTTGCGCTTCCTGAAGATGCAGTGCAGCCGACAAATGAAACGGACCAAGGCTATCTTTTCTATCATAACACAGGTGTGGTGATGTTCGAAGATGGTTGGCCTATTCAACTGGATTCATGGTATGATGAAGATTTCAACGATGTTGTATTCGAGTATGACTTGAAGGTGACTGAATGTCATAGTCAACAGATGATGGAGACTGTAGGAGGTAAAGAAGAATTGTTGTTGACTTTGGATGTTCGTGCTGTAGGTGGTATATACCCGACTGTGTTAGGTGTTGTACTGGATGGTTTGAAAAGCGAGTATGTTGATCGGATTACTGCAAGCCTTGTACTAAAAGGTGGTCAGGGAACAATGACAGACTTAGCTAAAGAGGAACTTTCTACAAAAAATATAGTGAAAGTTGAAAATAAAAATTGGAATTGGAGTAATGATACTCGCAAAGAACCGCGTTTCGCAATATTGACAGTGGATAAAGCACAAGCGGAAGGAACTGTTATTACACTGGATGGTTTAACTTCTTTGATGGATAATAATCAGGATATGTTTCAGGTAACACAAGGAAAAGTAAGAGAAGGACTACCTATGTTGCGTGCTGAAGTTAGACTGATTGGTAAAGAAGGATTAACTGGAGCTGAAAGAGATGCTCAGCTTGCAGCATTTAGAGAGTTGATTTTAGATACTAATAGACAGAATTTCTTTATTAAGGTGAACGGTGGTAAAGAAATACACATGAGGGGTTATGCACCGACTTCTGCTTACAAAGCAGAATATGAAGCATTGGTTGCGGGTGACACTACACTGGATGCAAATGTTTATTATTCAAATACCAAAGGTTCCACTTGGGGAGTTAAACTTCCGGTTGGCACACGTCATGCTTATGAACGTGTACCATTTAGAGAAGCATATCCTGATTTTACTAAATGGGTAGATAGTAAGGGTGCTTCAAACCAGAAATGGTATGAGAACTTTGTTGATGAAAAAACTATAAGATATTGGTAATGCAAATTATCAGTCAATACGTTATTTGAGTTATTTTGTACAATTTGAACCCCTCTTTTTTCGAAAAGAGGGGTTTCTTTGTATTCGGAAGAATAATCTTTAAACTAATACCGTAATGACGAAGCGATTTTTTATAGGCTACAGTTTGATTACTTTTTTTCTCTTAAATAGTGTGGTGCTTTTGGCACAGCACAAAGCTTCTTTTGTGCAGCAATGGAAAATAGAAGATGCATCCCATGCTTTGCAAATAATAGAACGTGCAGATACATTAGAATTGATAGTTCCGGACGGACTGACTATGTGGTATCGGCAACGATTGACGGGCGATTATGAAATAAGTTATCGTATTTGTATGGTGATGCAAGGTGGAAAGTATGACCGCTTGAGTGATCTGAACTGCTTCTGGGCTGCCAATGATCCTAAATACCCTGATGATCTTTTTGCCCGTAGTCAGTGGCGTGACGGCATCTTTAAAAACTATAACACATTAAACCTTTTCTACGTTGGATACGGAGGAAATGATAACTCAACGACCCGTTTCCGTCGATACAAAGGAGAATATTATGGAGTGGCAGATGACAAGGTGAAACCTTTATTGAAAGAATATACCGATGCCTCTCATTTACTCGTCCCCAATCAATGGTATGAGGTTCGGATTCGAGTGGAAAAGGGAATCACAACTTATTCTGTGAATGATGAAGAGTTGTTCCGCTATACCCTTGCGGGTAGTGAAGGTGACGGACACTTCGGTTTACGTCTTTTGCAGAATCACGTACTCTTTACAGATTTTAAAGCGACTATACTTTGACTTATATACTGAAAACCTAATAAGACTATATTTCCATGATGAAACAACCTTTTACTAAATTTGGAGTGACAACTCTGTTTTCTCTTTTGTGTTCAGCATTCCTTCATGCACAAGTTGTAACAGATGAACGGATGTTTTCTTTTGAAGAACCGCAAATACCGGATTGTATCACCGCTACCCATTCCCGCCTGTCGGTATCTGATCTGCATTATAAAGATGGAAAACATTCGTTGGAATGGACATTTGAACCGGGTGGTATATTGGAACTCAAGAAAGACCTGAAGTTTGAGAAGAAAGATCCGACCGGCAAGGATTTATATCTTTCGGCTTTTATTGTGTGGGTTTATAATGAAGTTCCCCAAGATACGACCATTGAGTTTCAGTTTCTGAAAGACGGCAAACGATGTACATCTTTCCCTTTTGGTATTAATTTCAGTGGTTGGCGTGCCGCATGGGTTTGCTATGAACGTGATATGCAAGGCACACCGGAAGAAGGCATGAATGAACTCCGGATTATTGCTCCAAATTCAAAAGGAAGCCTTTTCATCGATCATTTGATTACGGCTACTAAAGTTGATGCACGTCAACAGACGGCCGATCTGCAAGTTCCTTTTGTCAATGCCGGGACCACCAACCATTGGCTGGTTGTCTATCAACACTCGCTTTTGAAACCGGATATTGAATTGACTCCTGTAGACGATAAGCAAAGAGCAGAAATGCAACTGTTGGAAAAGCGTTTTCGTGATATGATCTACACGAAAGGAAAAACGACTGATAAAGAAGTAGAAACCATCCGCAAGAAATATGATTTCTATCAGATAACTTACAAGAACGGCCAAGTATCGGGAGTACCTATTTACATGGTACGTGCTTCAGAAGCTTATGAACGGATCATACCAAACTGGGATAAAGATATGCTGACTAAAATGGGAGTGGAAATGCGTGCTTATTTCGACCTGATGAAAAGAATTGCCGTTGCATATAATAATGCGGCAAATCCGGTGATTCGGGAAGAAATGAAGAAGAAGTTCTTAGCAATGTACGATCACATAACCGATCAGGGGGTAGCTTATGGTAGTTGTTGGGGAAATATCCATCATTATGGCTATAGTGTTCGCGGTCTGTACCTGGCATATTTTCTGATGAAAGATGTGCTTAGGGAAACTGGAAAACTTCAGGAAGCCGAACGGACATTACGCTGGTATGCGATTACTAACGAAGTATACCCTAAACCGGAAGTCAATGGAATTGATATGGACTCTTTCAATACACAGACCACAGGACGCATTGCCAGCATTTTAATGATGGAAGATACACCGGAAAAACTACAATATCTCCGGTCTTTCTCCCGTTGGATTGATTTTGGTTGCCGTCCTGCATTGGGATTGTCCGGTTCGTTTAAAGTAGACGGAGGTGCTTTCCATCATCGAAATAACTATCCGGCTTATGCTGTGGGCGGACTCGATGGAGCAACCAATATGATTTATCTTTTCAGCCGGACGGAATTTGCTGTTTCCGAGTTAGCTCATGAAACAGTGAAAAATGTACTGTTGACCATGCGTTTCTATTGCAATAAGCTGAACTTCCCTCTTTCCATGTCCGGTCGTCATCCAGATGGAAAAGGTAAACTGGTTCCTATGCATTTTGCTATGATGGCTTTAGCCGGTTCTCCCGATGGAAAGGAGGAATATGATAGTGAAATGGCTTCTTCTTACCTCCGTCTGATTTCAGACCCAAGTATTGAAAATGACTCTCCTGAATATATACCTAAGGTTTCAAATACTGAAGAACGTAAGGTGGCAAAACTTCTTATAGAGAAAGGTTTCCGTCCGGAGCCGGACCCGCAGGGAAATATAGCGATGGGATATGGTTGCGTCTCTGTCCAACGTCGTAGTAACTGGTCGGCTGTGGCACGCGGACATTCCCGTTATCTATGGGCGGCAGAGCATTATCTGGGAGCAAATCTATACGGTCGTTACCTGGCACACGGCAGTTTGCAAATATTGACTGCTGCACCGGGACAGACAGTAACTCCCGCCACTAGCGGCTGGCAGCAGGAAGGTTTTGACTGGAACCGTATTCCGGGAGTGACATCTATTCATTTGCCATTGGAGCAATTGCAGGCTAAGGTGCTCAATGTGGATAGTTACTCTGGAATAGAAGAGATGCTTTACTCCGACGAGGCTTTTGCCGGTGGTTTGTCTCAACAGAAGATGAATGGTAATTTCGGAATGAAGTTACATGAGCATGATAAGTACAACGGATCACATCGGGCACGTAAATCTTACCATTTCATCGATGGAATGATTGTCTGTCTTGGTTCGGATATTGAAAATACAAATACGGAGTTCCCGACAGAAACGACTATCTTCCAATTGGCAGTTACTGATAAAGCAGGGCATGATTATTGGAAAAATTATCAAGGAGATAAGAAAGTATGGGTGGACCATTTGGGAACGGGTTATTATGTTCCAACTCCCATCCGGTTTGAGAAGAACTTTCCTCAATACTCGCGAATGCAAAATACAGGAAAGGAAACAAAGGGTGATTGGGTTTCTTTGGTTGTAGATCATGGAAAGGCACCGAAAAACGGAAGTTATGAATACGCTGTTCTGCCTCAGATGAATGAAACTCTGATGAAGAAATTTGCAAAGAAGCCCACTTATAAGGTATTACAGCAAGACCGGAATGCACATATTGTAGAGTCCGTTTCCGAACAGATCATTTCTTATGTGTTGTTTGAAACTCCTGAAACGACATTGCCGGGTGGTTTATTACAACGTGTGGATACTTCCTGTCTGGTTATGATTCATAAAGGATCTGCTGATAAGATTAAGTTGACGGTGGCACAACCGGATTTAGCTTTGTATCGCGGTCCAAGCGATGAAGCGTTTGATAAAGATGGGAAACGCATCGAACGTAGTATCTATTCACGACCATGGATTGAAAATGCCAGTAGTGAAATACCTGTGACTGTAACGATAAAAGGGCAATGGAATGTAGAAGAAACTCCGTTTTGCAAGGTGATTTCTTCTGATAAGAAGCAAACAGTTTTGCAGTTCAGTTGTAAAGATGGTGCTAGCTTTGAAGTGGAGTTAAGGAGATAAAAGTCAGACAATAGGAGATCATTTGCTTTTCCTGATAAGGGAACACTAGTTTCTCTTGGAGAAACCATAGTTTCCATGCCGTTGAAACTATTGTTTCTCGGTGCTGAAACTATAGTTTCCCAATGCTGAACTTTAGTTTCCCGGTACGAAAACCTTTGGTTTCAAGCCTTGAAACTAAAAGTTTCCCCACGAGAAACAAAGGTAATGCATTCATGAAATAAATAGGATTGCCTGGAGCTTCCAGAGTGAATACCTCCGCGTTGTGAAATGTAGTTTATCTGTTTCTGGTGACAGCATTATTGTTGTCACACTGCTGTCACCTATTGCTGTCACGGTGTTAATTGTTAATAATCAAACCGTTAAGCAGCAATCGGTGACAGGTGACAGATATATAATTAAAATAATTGTATAGAGAGGTTAGAACATAAACATGGCAACGGCAACAATACGGTTGTTACATACGGCATGGGTATCTTGAATTTTCCCATTGGACGTATTGAGCGAACCATACCATGCAGAGCTTAATGTATATTCCAACCCGAATTTCCAGTGGGGGACATTGTAGGTCAGTTCTGCTCCTGCCGTAACTAATTGGTTAAGGTCTGTTCCTGTTCCATAAAGTTTTGCATCATTTCCTTTGGGAGCATATAGTGCATCACTTGTTCCCAGATTCTTGGCATAGCCTACGAAGATTCCCGGCTTCCATTTCTGTCCGTAGACAACGTTGAACCAAGAGCTGGAGAAACGTATCGGAGTATATTCTTGTTCTCCCGTTTGTTCGTTGACAGACTTGATCCCGAATCCACCCAAACCGGAAGCTTGTGTCAGATTGGATCCTAATACACTCTTCGCAGCGATGAACCAGTCTTTGTTGGTGTATTTCACATGAGCTTCGTATGAAAGAGTTGTGATGCGTTCGTCTACCTTGTATTTATCTGTATTTACTATAGACTCCGTACGTGGTTTCAATGATAACAACTCAATGCCTACGCCGGCCAGCAAACCGCCATTCTTATAATCAGCTCCGACATAAAATTCGGGAATACAGCTTTGCTTCAGATACTTATGTGTTTTCCCTTCCGGTCCTTGTGAAGTATATTGTGATTGCCACACTGCGGCTCCGGTAAGTTGGAAATTCTTGTTTGTATAGCGATAACGAATTTGTGGCGCACGGCTGAAGGGCTGAAACGGTGCTCCTACGGAGAGATTAAGAATCTGCGGAGACACATCTCCGAATAAGGGATGCCAGTTCTGTCCGAGTAATAAAGCTGATTTTCCCCAATCCAGATTCAAATAAGCATGACGAAGGCGAATGACCGAATAAGAAGTGCCTGTGCCGCGGAAGTCGACTTCTACTTTGGCAGATGTCTTGGCTGTTCCCAGTTTTGGACCGGCAACGTCTACTCCAAGGCGCGAATATAAAGTATAGAAGTTACTGTTGGGTGTTGAGTTCAAATCGTTCCCCTCCGGATCACGCACTTTGTCTTTTGGATACATATAAAACAATCCGTCTACGGTTTCTTCGTTAGCACGACTATTATAATAGAAGTCAGTACGAATCTGTCCATAGAATTTGAACTTGAAATCCTGCATTTGTGCGAAACTGCCTGATACGGTTATCAGACAAAGAAAGATTAGAATGTATTTTTTCATAATGTGCATGTTTGTAAACGGGCGCAAAATTACGTAAAATTACTGGTTATCAGTTCATCGTTGATTAAAAAAGGCAAGGATTGCCTGATTATATTTGTTGAGACTTGTGCTTTTATGAATTGCTTTCAGTAATTTTCTGTCTGCTTGCGGCATTAAATATTCCCAGAAAGTTTTCATTTTGTTCAGAAGTTGTTCGTCTCCTCCTTCCAACTGTTCTGCATATTGATTGTATACGCATTTGTGCATAGATTGCAATTTTTCTCTCATTTCATCGAACTCGAGTGCACGGTTTTGTCTATACTCCAAAGCTAATGCCGGGTTGGCAAGTAATCCCCGTCCTATCATCATTCCGGCTAGTCCGGGAAACTGTTCCTGAATGCGGTGAATATCTTCTACACTATTGATATCTCCATTATAGATGAGCGGATGCTTGCAGGCATTCTGAAAAGCCTCAAACGCTTTAAGGTCAACTTCTCCTTTGTATTGCTGTTTTCCCAAGCGGGGGTGCATAACCACTTGTCGCAAGGGTAGCTCATTGATAATCGGAGCCAGTTTCAGACATTCTTCCGGATCTTCCCAGCCCAACCTCATTTTGATGGAGAAACTTATTTGCGGATATTCTGTAATCAGGCTAAGTAACGCCTGAACTTCTTCGGGATAAGGAAGAATGCCGGAACCATTGTGGCGTTTAGCCAGCATGGGAAAAGGACATCCTATATTGATGTCGACTTCCTTATATCCCTTTTCAATGAATAGGGATAAGATTTTTTCTGCTTTCTCAAAAGAAGGGGCTATCAGTTGGGGAATCAGATGGGCTACCTGATTATTCCCGGGTTCGATTCCGCGGACATCTCTATGGCGGAATCCGCCTTTTTCGAGTCGTACAAATGGGGTATAATAAGTATCTATACCTCCGAAGCAGGCAGCATGAGCATTACGGTAAAACACTTCGGTGTAACCTTGTAATGGGGCAAAATGAATAGGAAGAGTCTTTGGCATTATTTTTATTTTTGTGCAAAGATACAGAAAAAGTAAAAGAGAGGAACCTCGCGGTCCCTCTCTTTCTGATGTTAAATTGATTAAAGTCTGATTTTTATAAACGTTTTCTATGATTGAAGGTTAGAAAAATTGGGGGATATATTTTTATTCTACAACGTTTATAGTCAGTTCACGTACTACTTGACCACCTTGATGGACGTAGTTTGCATTGTTGGCTACGAAAGTAGCGGTATATGTACCGGCCTCTTCATAGGTATGTGAGTATATCTCCAACGATTGCGAGATATTCTTGATAGCTACACCAGCGTCAGGATCGCAGGAACCGTTAAGGAGGATGGAATTGGAGATAAGCCAAGTATCTCCTTTTGTATACCCTGCTGCTCCGCCACTGGTTACGAAATCGCTTGGCTGGCTAATTCTCCAGAAATAAGGAATATTACCGTCTACAGTAGCATATGCTATTTTATCTGCATATTCTGCGCTTTTCATCTCTTCAAGTGTGAGGTTTTTATTTCCTAATGCTTCCTTCAATTTGGTAAGATGAGTGTTGTTTTTTGAAAGATCATCTAAATTGTAGGTTACATTTAAAGCCGAGAATTCGAAGTTCTTTGCATTAATTGTGGTTGATTTTCCATTGTTGAACTCCAGATTAAGCTGTAAGCCTTTAATATGTATTACAGGCATTGTGCTGCTATTATCAAGAGGGTTGAGGCGGAAAGCAATGCTGATTTCTTTACCCAAGTAAGATATTAAAGGACAAGAATAGTCTTTAGTATCTTTGGTTGCTTTAGGAAGCTCATCTTGGCTGACAAGTTCTGTCCATTCGCAATTAGTAACTGCTTCTTTGTCTTTTTCCACATTGTTGCCACTAATTCCTTCGAATTGATCGGATATTAATATGTGAGTAGAACCTTCGATGGTTTTCGCACTACCATAGTCATATACTACGGAGAAGTTGATTTCACATTTTTCTACGTCTTCCGGTTGCATTTCAATTCTGTTCCGGTGTTTGTATTCGTGCCCTATCTCACCGCTGAAGAAACTGATAAAATCAGGGTCACCATCGAAGCTGAACGTTACAGGGTTTCCTTTCTTTACAGTCACAGTTTTGCCATCGAAGCTGACATTGCTGTCTGTCACCACACCCACTTCCATTGCTGTTTCTTCTTTTAATTCCTTGTCGCATGAAGCCAGGGATAGTCCGGCAAAAGCGATAGTCATCAAACTTTTATATATTATTTTCATGTCCTTTTCTTTTTAAAGTTATTAAGAGAATTACCAACCCGGATTATTCGTCTTGATAGCACCGTTTGATCCTATTTCATTGGCAGGAATCGGGAAATAATTGTAAGACTTCGGAATATTGAAGTAAGTATATACATTGATTCCGAATTTCCAGGATTCGTCAGCCTGTGCCTTGTCCACTTGTTCCTGCATCAGTTTGTGATAGTCTCCCCAGCGGATCAGGTCGAAACGGCGTGTATATTCGAAGCAGAGTTCCATAGCACGTTCGTCTTTGATAGCCTTACGGAAGCCGGTTTCATCCAGATTTGCTGCAAGCTTGTTGATTCCTGCACGTTCTCTTACCGCATTGATACATTCATAAGCCAGATCATTAGGACCATGGTTGACTTCATTTTCAGCTTCTGCAATCATCAGCAGAATGTCAGAGTAGCGGAGAAGAGGGAAGTTGATGGAAGTATCGTTCTTGCTCTTCTTGTCTGCCTCATATTCTCTACGATATTTGGCAGCAGCTCTATTGCGGTTCTTATTGGCATCATTCTTCGATTCGCGATCACCGTAAGTAGAACCGGGCTCTGTTTTGCCATAGCTGAAGGATTGATTCCAATATTGTTGTTCCACTTCATCTCTTTTTCCTTTCACAAATTCACGACCGTCTACCGGAGTGCCTTCTCCTGCTGACTGGGTGTAAGTGAATGGAGCGATATTCCAGTTGCAACGGTCAATATCACCGTTTGCTTCATACAATTCCAGCAGTTTAGGAGTATTCCAGATAAAAGCGTATGCATAGCCCGGATCACCTTTACCAGTGATGGATGCTTTGGAAGAAAGGTCCTTACCCTGAATGCCGATAATATTACCGATTCTACCTTCTGCACGTACATCCGTCGAACGGTTACCTGCAAATTCTACTTCCCAAATACGTCCATCAGCACGCCATCGCCCAGCAGAACTACGCCGCCATCCGCAGCGTCAGCGAGACGCTGCAGACGGCTGTGCAGGGCATGAGCACCACCCTCGGTCAGGGGCAGGACAGCCAGCAGCGCATCCTGGAGCGGCGTCTGCAGAGCCTCGAGCAGGCCAACAACCAGCAGATGGAGCAGCTGCGCCGCGCCATGGTCGAGAGCATGACGGCATTGCAGGCTGAGAACACCCGCAAGCTGGACGAGATCACCTTTGACGAGATGCTGGAACTGGCATCTCTGGGCGCACAGGTGCTGAACAACCGCAGCGTGGAGCTGGCTAAAAAGTATAATGTGGAGCTGGAGGTCCTCTCCAGCCTGAACCCCGTGCCCGGCACGGTCGTCAAGGAGGTTGTAAAAGACGTGGAAGGTATGCTGATCAAGGGTGTCGCAAAGGACACCGACGTTGCTGTTATTACGATCCTGAATGTTCCCGATGAGCCGGGTACCAGCTTCAAGATCTTCGGCCTGCTGGCCCAGAAGAATATCAACGTGGACATCATCCTGCAGTCCACCGGCCGCGACGGCAAGAAGGATATCAGCTTTACCTGTGCCGAAGGCGAAGCCGAGCTGGCCATGCGTGTGCTGAAGGAAAGTGCACACTTCAACGATGTCAGTGTGGACACCACCTGCGCCAAGGTCTCCATCGTGGGTGCCGGTATGCAGAGCCACAGCGGCGTTGCCTCCAAGATGTTCGAGGCACTGTCCAACAACAATATCAACATCAAGATGATCTCCACCAGCGAGATCAAGATCTCCTGCATCATCGACCGTGCAGACGCCGATAAGGCTGTCGGTGCCATCCACGATATGCTGTTTGACTGATCTGCGTAAAATTTTCAGTTATGGCCTGTCTGCTCCCTGCCGGGGGGCGGGCGGGTCATAATTTTTTTACACACAGCAGCGTTTACACAAAATGCAAAGGGGTGTATAATATAGTTTGAATCTGTGCGGCGCACCGGCGCTGCAACAATGCCGAAAAGGAGCCCCGCCGCATGAGTGAACCCACCCGTACCTCCAGAGCGCCTGCTGAGAAGCGCCTGACCTATCAACAATGGAAGCGCCGCAAAATGCTGCGGCTGGCCCGCAACTGGGTGCTGTTTCTGGCCGGCTGCGCTGCGGTGGTAGCGCTGCTGACCGGCGGCATCCTGTGGCTGCTGCCCAAGGTGCACGGCCTGCTGGCCGGGCCAAAGGTATTTGCAGCCAGCGTGTACGACGGCACAGACTATGTATTTAACGCCGCAGATGCCCGGCTGGTACTGGTGAACGCCAACCTGCCCTATGCAGCCGAGCCTGCTCCGCTGCTGGATACCGCCGACGAGGCCACCGGCCAGCAGCTGGAGGCCGAAGCTGCCATGCAGTATCGCAGTATGGCCGCCGCCGCGCAGGCGGATGGGGTCAGCCTGACCCTTGTGGCCGGTTATCAGGACGCCGACACCCGGCAGGCCGCCTACGAGGCCCGGGTGCAGACCTACCGCGATAAGCGCAAGAGCGAGGAGGAAGCCGCCCGTCTGGCGGCTACCATCCAGCCCGCCGCCAACGCCAACGAGCACGGCACCGGCTACGCGGCAGATATCCTCAGCGCGGACAATCCGCAGCAGGACACCAGTTTTGCCGAGACCCGCGCCTACGAGTGGCTTACGGCCTATGCGGCGGAATACGGCTTTATCCTGCGCTACCCGCAGGACCGGCAGGCTGCTACCGGCATCGTGTTCGAGCCGTGGCACTGGCGCTATGTGGGGGTGGAAAACGCTCTTGCCAGCGGCCTGAGCCTGGAAGAGTTCATCGCCCTGCAGCGGGCAGACTGAATCAAATGCTCTGTGCTGCGGCACAGAGAGAAGGGAATAACCATTGGAACGTACTCTCATTGCACCGGGCGTGCATCTTTCCTGCGACCCGGCTTCTAAATTCAACCGCTGCCGCATCAGCATCCATTTCGCTTTCCCGGCCCAGCGTAAAACGGCCACTGCCCATGCGCTGTTGCCGCTGGTGATGGAGCGCGGCTATGCGGACTGCCCGGATATGACCCGGCTGACCAAAAAGCTG
>OGJL01000484.1_pt1 | contig 16136 bp, 14 predicted proteins | sample 1572291 | NCBI WGS metagenome assembly OGJL01 (sample SAMEA2582082, study PRJEB24529) | metagenome | biome: Human gut stool | place: China | collected 2011
CGAATGAGAATCATTTTAAGATGGTGCTGGCTACACGCCCGCCGGAAAATAAATAAGAAGAACGATGGACAGAAGAAAAAAGGGTGAATACGTAGGAGCGTTGGGTGCATTGTTGGTGCACGTGGCAGTGATTGCTCTTTTGATTCTGGTGAGCTTTACTGTTCCTCAACCGGATGAGGACGCAGGCGGAATCCCTGTAATGATGGGGAATGTGGATGCTGCGCGTGGCTTTGACGACCCATCGTTGGTCGATGTCGATGTGTTGGACGAAGAGGCTCCGGCTCCTGCTCAGACTCAGCCGGAACTCCCTTCGGAACAGGATTTGTTGACGCAGACCGAAGAAGAAACCGTCACTCTGAAACCGAAGACGGAGGAGCCCAAGAAGGAAACGGTAAAACCGAAAGAAGTAGTGAAACCGAAAAAGCCTGTGAAGAAGCCGGAGAAGACCGAGGCCGAGAAAGTGGCGGAAGCGAAACGCCTGGCTGAAGCGAAAGCGGAACGTGAACGTAAAGCTGCCGAAGAGGCCGCGAGAAAAAAAGTGGCCGGTGCTTTCGGCAAAGGTTCACAAATGACAGGGAACAAGGGGACATCAGCCGGTGGCACGGGAACGGAAGGCAGTAAGGAAGGTAATTCTTCCACCGGAGCAAAGACCGGAACGGGCGGTTACGGAACTTTTGACCTTGGCGGACGTTCTTTAGGTACGGGCAGTTTGCCCAAGCCTGCTTACAATGTGCAGGAAGGACGTGTGGTGGTGAACATTACCGTGAATCCTGCAGGACAGGTTGTTGCAACCAGCATTAACCCTCAAACGAATACTGTAAACTCTGCTTTGCGGAAAGCCGCCGAAGATGCGGCCAGGAAAGCTCGTTTCAATACAGTAGACGGAGTGACCAACCAGACAGGGACAATCACTTATTATTTTAACTTGAGATAGTATCATTAACCAAAAATATAGGATTATGGGAACTGTATACGCTTTTTTTGCAGACGGGTTTGAAGAAATTGAAGCCTTTACTGCTATTGACACGCTAAGACGTGGCGGACTGAATGTAGAAATCGTATCCGTTACACCGGATGAAATTGTAGTAGGTGCACATGATGTATCTGTTCTTTGTGACATCAACTTCGATAATTGTGATTTCTTTGATGCCGAACTTCTGTTGTTGCCCGGAGGAATGCCGGGAGCAGCTACGCTTGATAAACATGAAGGATTGCGTAGATTGATTCTCGATTTCGCCGCCAAAAACAAACCGATTGCCGCTATTTGTGCTGCTCCGATGGTACTGGGCAAGCTGGGGCTGCTGAAAGGGAAGAAGGCGACTTGCTATCCTAGCTTCGAGCAATATCTGGAAGGTGCCGAATGTATCGATGCTCCGGTTGTTCGTGACGGAAATATCATTACGGGTATGGGACCGGGCGCTGCCATGGAATTTGCTTTGACTATCGTGGACTTGTTGGTAGGTAAAGAAAAAGTAGACGAGCTGGTAGAGGCGATGTGCGTTAAACGCTAAGTTGTCCATGAAGAAATATGTAATCATTGTTGCCGGTGGAAAGGGCTTGCGTATGGGGAGCGACCTCCCCAAACAGTTTCTTCCTGTCGGCGGTAAACCTGTATTGATGCATACACTGGAAGTTTTCCGGAAGTATGATGCGGCAATTCAACTTATTTTAGTCCTTCCACGGGAGCAGCAGAACTTTTGGAAGCAGCTCTGTCGGGAACACGATTTCGATGTGGAACATCGGGTGGTAGACGGAGGAGAAACTCGCTTCCATTCGGTGAAGAACGGTTTGGCATTGGTGCAGGCTCCCGGGCTGGTGGGAGTGCACGACGGTGTCCGTCCGTTTGTCTCGGTAGAAGTGATCCGTCGTTGTTATGATTTGGCGGAACAGCACAAAGCGGTGATTCCGGTTGTTGATGTAGTTGAAACGCTGCGCCATTTAACGGAAGTCGGAAGCGAGACTGTGAGCCGCAATGATTATAAATTGGTGCAGACGCCGCAAGTCTTTGACGTCGAACTGTTGAAGCAGGCTTATGAGCAGGAATTTACTCCGTTCTTTACTGATGACGCCTCGGTTGTGGAAGCAATGGGTGTACCCGTGCATCTTGCAGCAGGTAACCGTGAAAATATAAAAATAACGACTCCTTTCGACCTGAAAGTCGGGAGTGCTCTTTTGTAAATGTTTGATTTAGTCACACGCGACATAAAATTTATCTCCGGTGTAGGTCCTCAGAAGGCGGCTGTATTAAATAAGGAGTTAGGAATCTACTCCTTGCATGATTTGATTTACTATTTCCCCTACAAATACGTCGACCGGAGCCGCATCTATTACATTCACGAAATAGATGGCAATATGCCGTATATCCAGTTGAAAGGAGAAATTCTCGGTTTCGAAACCATTGGCGAAGGACGTCAACGTCGTTTGACGGCGCACTTTTCGGATGGTACGGGAGTCGTGGACTTGGTGTGGTTTCAGGGAATAAAATACATCCTCGGCAAATACAAACTTCACGAAGAATATATCATCTTCGGCAAGCCGACCGTATTCAACGGGCGCATCAATCTAGCTCATCCCGATGTAGACAAGACAGATGACTTGAAACTCTCCTCCGTGGGACTTCAACCTTATTATAATACAACGGAGAAAATGAAGCGCAGCTTCCTCAACTCTCACGCGATTGAGAAGATGATGGCAACTGTCATTCTGCAGATACAGGAGCCTCTGCCTGAGACTCTCTCTCCCAAACTGTTGTCGGAACATCACTTGATGCCTTTGACGGAGGCTCTGCGGAATATCCATTTCCCGACTAATCCCGATTTATTACGCCGGGCGCAATATAGGCTTAAATTCGAGGAACTCTTCTACGTACAGTTGAACATCTTGCGCTATGCCAAAGACAGGCAAAGAAGGTATCGCGGCTATATCTTTGAAAAAGTGGGCGATGTATTCAACACGTTTTATACAAAGAAACTTCCTTTCCAACTGACAGGCGCACAGAAACGAGTGCTGAAAGAAATTCGGAATGACGTGGGTAGCGGCCGGCAGATGAACCGTCTTTTGCAGGGAGATGTAGGTAGCGGGAAAACTTTAGTCGCCTTGATGAGTATGCTGCTGGCGTTGGATAACGGCTACCAGGCCTGCATGATGGCGCCTACGGAAATATTAGCGAACCAGCATTACGAAACGATTAAGGAGTTACTGTTCGGTATGGATATCCGCGTGGAACTGCTGACGGGCTCTATCAAAGGAAAAAGGAGGGAAGCCATCCTCACCGGTTTGCTGACAGGAGATGTGAAAATACTGATCGGGACCCATGCGGTTATTGAGGATACCGTTAATTTTTCTTCTCTCGGTTTTGTGGTTATTGACGAACAACACCGCTTTGGCGTGGCGCAACGTGCCCGCCTTTGGAGTAAGAATATTCAACCGCCGCACGTGCTCGTCATGACCGCCACTCCTATTCCCCGGACGTTGGCGATGACTTTATACGGTGACTTGGATGTGTCCGTCATCGACGAACTGCCTCCGGGACGGAAACCGATTGCTACTGTTCACCAGTTCGACAACCGCCGGGAAAGCCTGTATCGCTCTGTACGCAAGCAGATTGAGGAAGGACGGCAGGTTTATATTGTCTATCCTTTAATAAAGGAAAGTGAGAAAATAGACTTGAAGAACCTCGAAGAAGGCTATCAGCATATCCTGGAAGAATTTCCTGAATGTACTGTATGTAAAGTGCACGGCAAAATGAAGGCTGCCGAAAAGGATGAACAAATGCAACTTTTCATTTCAGGCAAAGCGCAAATAATGGTTGCCACTACGGTGATCGAAGTCGGCGTGAACGTACCGAATGCTTCGGTGATGATTATAGAGAATGCCGAACGTTTCGGACTTTCGCAACTGCATCAGTTGCGCGGTCGGGTAGGGCGTGGCGCCGACCAGTCTTATTGTATTCTGGTGACAAATTATAAACTGACCGAAGATACCCGTAAGCGACTGGAGATAATGGTACGCACAAATGACGGCTTTGAAATAGCGGAAGCTGATTTGAAGTTGCGCGGTCCCGGTGACTTGGAAGGGACGCAGCAGAGTGGTGTCGCCTTCGATTTGAAAATTGCGGATATTGCCCGTGACGGACAATTGCTGCAATACGTCCGTGCGATAGCCGAAGATATTGTAGAGCATGATCCCGGTGCACAGAGTCCGGAGAATGAAATACTGTGGCGGCAACTCAAATCCTTGCGGAAAACGAATGTTAACTGGGCTGCCATTAGTTGAAAAACGGTTAAACATGCAGTTTATTTGCGGGAATGTGTTGCAAAACATATTTTGCTTCTATTCTCCCTATTCATAGGGATTTAACGCCTGAATATTTGTCTTATTTCCGGCTAATCATCTGAAAAATAGTTAATAACTCTCTTGTTGTTTCATCGAAAAATGCTACCTTTGGAGGAATTTTTTTAGTAAATGTATCGTTTAACCATTAGAAAAGTCGTATATCATGCTTGAAAAAACGCTGGTCATTTTAAAGCCTTGTACCCTCCAACGGGGATTGGTTGGTGAGATTACTCATCGTTTTGAACGCAAAGGACTGCGGTTGGCCGGCATGAAGATGATGCAACTGACTGATGAATTATTGAGCGAACATTATGCCCACTTGAGCAGCAAGCCTTTCTTTCAAAGAGTGAAAGATTCCATGATGACAGCTCCTGTCATTGTTTGTTGTTTCGAAGGTGTGGATGCTATTCAAACAGTCCGTACGTTGGCGGGACCAACTAATGGACGTCTGGCTGCCCCGGGTACCATTCGTGGGGATTACAGCATGAGCTTTCAGGAAAATATAGTTCATGCTTCTGATTCTCCGGAGACTGCGGCTATTGAATTAAAGAGATTTTTTAAACCGGAAGAAATATTCGATTACAAGCAGGCAACATTTAACTACCTGTATGCAAATGACGAATATTAAATAGAATTGATAAAAAAGGAATGAATTTCAATTGCATTATTAAAACAGGATTGGTCGCTGTTGCGGCTATGGTCAGCTTGAGCTCTTTCTCACAAGACCTGATTGCCCGCCAGGCACCGATAGACAAAAAATTAAAATCAGTAGATTCTTTGGCATTGCAGAAGCAAATCCGTGCCGAACAATCCGAATATCCCGCTTTAAGTCTTTATCCGAATTGGAATAATCAATATGCGCATTCTTATGGAAATGCGATTATTCCGGAAACATATACAATTGACCTGACGGGTTTTCGTATGCCGACTCCGAGTACAAAAATAACTTCGCCTTTTGGCCCGCGTTGGAGAAGAATGCATAATGGCCTTGATTTAAAAGTTAATATCGGTGATACGATTGTTTCTGCTTTTGATGGTAAGGTACGTATTGTGAAATATGAACGCAGAGGGTACGGTAAATATGTAGTCATTCGTCACGATAATGGATTGGAAACTATATATGGACACTTGTCTAAGCAGTTGGTTGAAGAAAATCAGTTGGTAAAAGCTGGTGAACCGATCGGGTTGGGTGGTAACACCGGACGTTCTACAGGTTCGCATCTTCATTTCGAAACCCGCTTCCTGGGAATTGCAATTAATCCGATTTATATGTTTGACTTTCCAAAACAGGATATCGTTGCCGATACTTATACGTTCCGCAAAACAAAAGGTGTGAAACGTGCAGGCTCTCATGATACCCAAGTGGCTGACGGTACTATCCGTTATCATAAGGTGAAGAGTGGCGATACATTGTCCCGCATTGCTAAATTGCGTGGCGTATCAGTCAGCACGCTTTGCAAACTGAACCGTATCAAACCGACCACTACTTTGCGTATCGGACAGGTTTTGCGTTGTTCATAAAAAATATAGCTTATAAAACAGTAATACAATATCTTTAGGAGAGGGCACTTTAATATAATTTAGAGTGCCCTCTTTCTGTTTTTACTTAATTATTGTTACCTTTGCGCACTATTTGGAAGAAGATGAAAGATACCAAGCAACAATTTGAACATGTCATCGCTTTGTGCCGTGACTTATTTTCCAAGAAGCTGCACGATTACGGGCCTGCATGGCGTATCCTGCGTCCGGCTTCGGTGACTGACCAGATTTTTATTAAAGCCAATCGGATTCGTAGTATTGAAACCAAAGGAGTGACCTTGATTGATGAGGGAATCCGTGCTGAATTTATTGCGATTGTCAATTATGGCATTGTCGGGCTCATCCAGTTGGAACTGGGGTATGCCGAGTCTGCCGACATCAGCAATGAAGAAGCGATGGCTTTGTACGATAAGTATGCAAAAGAGGCATTAGAACTGATGCTTGCCAAGAATCATGATTATGATGAAGCCTGGCGGAGCATGCGTGTCAGCTCTTACACAGACTTGATCTTGATGAAGATTTACCGTACCAAGCAGATTGAGAGCCTGGCCGGCAACACATTGGTGTCAGAGGGAATTGATGCCAATTATATGGATATGATTAATTACTCTGTTTTCGGACTGATTAAGATAGAATTTGAAGGATAAGAACTTACATATCATTCAGGAGGTAGTGGCGAATATGTGTCGTTTTCTTTTGGCGGCATCGTTCATCTTTTCCGGATTTGTAAAGGCAGTTGATCCGCTGGGTTTCCAGTATAAGATACAGGATTATCTGACTGCATTCGGAATGGCTTCCTGGTTCCCTTCATTCTTCCCTTTATTGGGAGGTATCGTTTTATCTGCCGTTGAGTTTTTTATAGGTATCTCTTTGTTCTTTGCAACAAGAAGAACATTGGCTACCTCATTGGCTTTGATGCTGATGATTTTCATGACGCCACTGACCTTGTATCTTGCCATCTTTGATCCGGTTTCGGACTGCGGTTGTTTTGGTGATGCCTGGGTATTGACGAACTGGCAGACATTCGGGAAAAACATCATATTGCTGATTGCGGCTGTAACCGTATTCAAAGAGCGGAAACTCATTATCCGTTTTATCACTTTGAAAATGGAGTGGATGGTGTCTTTATATACCATATTGTTTGTCTTTGCACTCTCTTTTTATTGCTTGGAGTATTTGCCGGTGCTGGATTTCAGGCCCTATAAGATTGGCGTGAACATAAAAGCGGGTATGGAGATACCCGAAGGTGCGAAGCCGAGTGTTTTTGAAAGTCGTTTTGTCTTGGAAAAAGACGGCAGGCAGCAGGAATTCACATTGGATAATTATCCGGACAGCACGTGGACTTTTGTTGAAACGCGTACCGTATTGAAGGAAAAAGGCTATGAACCGCCCATTCACGACTTTTCCATGATAAGTTTGAGTACGGGAGAAGATATAACCGATAGTGTGTTGACGGATAAAGGATATACTTTCCTGTTAGTAGCTCATCGGACAGAGGAAGCGGATGACAGCAATATTGATTTGATCAATGAAATCTATGATTACAGCATAGAACATGGTTATGGCTTTTATGCACTGACCTCTTCGCCGGATGAGGAAATTGAAGCATGGCGTGACAGAACCGGTGCGGAATACCCATTCTGCCAGATGGATGATATTACGCTGAAGACGATTATACGTTCCAACCCCGGTTTGCTGTTGATAAAAGACGGCACAATTCTGAATAAATGGAGCGATAGCCAATTTCCCGATGAATATGTACTGAACGACAGTCTGGACAAGCTGGAATTGGGACAGCAAAAACTGGAAAACAATTTGCATACTATCGGTTACGTATTATTGTGGTTTATCGTACCTTTGATGCTGGTTCTCGGTGTAGATATTCTGGTAATCAAACGCAGGGAGAAAAAGAATAAGAGTGATTAATGATTTGTTGATAATGTGAGTTGCGCTATTATGCTGAGAGGCTGTGCAAATCACCAGTCATTAACCGCCAATAACTAAAAACATACATTAACCCTTTTAATAATTAAAACAAAATGAGAAAGAACATTGTTGCAGGAAACTGGAAAATGAACAAGACCCTTCAAGAGGGTATTGCTCTTGCAAAAGAACTGAATGAAGCGTTGGCTAACGAAAAGCCTAATTGTGATGTAGTTATCTGTACCCCGTTTATTCACCTTGCATCTGTTACTCCGCTGGTGGATGCCGCTAAGATCGGTGTAGGTGCAGAAAACTGTGCAGATAAGGAATCAGGTGCATATACCGGTGAGGTATCGGCAGCTATGGTTGCTTCAACCGGTGCCAAGTATGTAATCCTCGGCCACTCTGAACGTCGCGCTTATTACGGTGAAACAGTGGAAATCCTGGAAGAAAAGGTGAAACTGGCTTTGGCCAACGGACTGACTCCGATTTTCTGTATCGGTGAGGTTTTGGAAGAACGCGAAGCTAACAAGCAGAATGAAGTGGTTGCCGCCCAGTTGGCATCTGTATTCTCTTTGTCTGCTGAAGATTTTTCTAAGATTATCTTGGCATACGAACCGGTTTGGGCCATTGGCACCGGTAAGACTGCTACTCCGGCACAGGCACAGGAAATCCATGCATTCATCCGTTCTGCCGTTGAAGCAAAGTATGGTAAGGAAATCGCAGAAAACTGCTCTATCCTTTATGGTGGTAGCTGCAAGCCTTCCAATGCAAAGGAATTGTTTGCAAATCCTGATGTGGACGGTGGCCTGATTGGTGGTGCTGCTCTGAAAGTTGCCGACTTCAAGGGTATCATTGACGCGTTCAATTAATAAATAACAGAGAGTTGGAGGTTGTTGCATCCGATATGATGCAGCCAACTTCCAACTCTTGATGCTTAAACCTTGGTGTGGACCATTCGGTTCTCAGCTTCAAGGATTTAAAATCTGTTTTTTAAAACTGTATAAAGACACCCTTTTATGAAGAAACTTGGTTTGCTTTTAATTGCATGTTTTTCTTTTACCCTTGTATCCGTAGCGCAGAATAACATCGTAAAGAGTTTGGAGCGTAATGTACCGGGACAAGGCAAGGTATCCATTCATCAGGATGCCCGCATTGAAGCGCTGATAGGTTCAGAGTATATTCCTACCGGTTCGGAAGACCAGAAGGTGATTAAGAGTTCGGGTTATCGCGTACAGGTGTATGCCGGTAATAATACCCGTCAGGCCAAGAACGAAGCCTATTCGGTAGCTTCCGATATAAAAGAGCGTTTTCCTGATCTTCCCGTTTATACATCTTTCAATCCGCCCCGCTGGTTGTGTCGTGCGGGTGACTTCCGAAGCATTGAGGAAGCGGATGCCATGATGCGCCAGCTGCGTGCAACCGGTGTCTTTAAGGAAGTGTCAATTGTGAAAGACCAGATCAACATTCCTCTATAATTCATAACTCATAAATCATAAATCTTCGCATGTTAGGAAAAGAAGAAATCGTATCTCCTTCATTGGACGAACTGAAAGAACATTATCACCGTATATTGACTTTGTTGGGTGAAGACCCCGAACGCGAGGGCTTGCTGAAAACCCCGGAACGAGTGGCAAAAGCTATGCTGACGCTGACTAAGGGCTATTCCATGGATCCGCACGAAGTGCTCCGTTCTGCAAAATTCAAGGAAGATTATAATCAGATGGTGATTGTGAAAGACATTGACTTCTTTTCTCTCTGCGAACACCACATGCTGCCATTCTATGGAAAAGCGCACGTGGCCTATATTCCCAATGGCTATATTACCGGTTTAAGCAAGATTGCCCGCGTGGTGGATATTTTCTCTCACCGCCTGCAAGTGCAGGAACGCATGACGTTGCAGATAAAAGAATGTATTCAGGAAACACTGAATCCTTTGGGCGTGATGGTGGTGGTAGAAGCCAAACACATGTGCATGCAAATGCGCGGTGTGGAAAAACAGAATTCAATAACTACTACGTCCGACTTTACGGGAGCTTTCAATCAGGCTAAAACGCGCGAGGAGTTCATGAACCTTATCCGTCATAATTCATAATTGTCAGGGGAGCACCACCCGGTCTCCCAATCGTTTTGCCATAATTCTTTGCACTTCACGCATTTCGCTGTAACGCTTCATGATAGCATTGCATTTCTCTTCGTTGTTGGCTACGGCGGGGTCTTGCAAGGCGGACATCATGTGCTTCAACTCTTCGCTGACGATGGCATATTTGAAATTAATCATTAATGCCGGGACCAGTTCATAAAGACGTTCCTCGTCCGTTACTATCTTCTGGCTTTTTGAATGGTACTTGCTCAGTTGATAGCGGTTGCTGATGAGTTCCACACTTAGTTTGCTGATAGCTGCCTCAGGATGTGCCAGAAAATAGCGTTCGGCAGTGAAGCCCTCGTCATGTATATGGACGGCGGCTTCCGTCAGTATCTGGCGGTGCAGCGGGTTATGGAATGACAGTTCGTCCTCTTTCAGGTCGTTGATGACGTATTCAATCACACTTATAGGGACTTCCTGTCCCTCGTCATTGGTGGCGTTACACATAATCTTTTCACCATAGCGCACAATCATCTGGAGAATCAACCGTTCGTATTTATAGAACTCTTGCCCTTCTTTTCCCTCTTGCGGGATGAAGGAAATATAATTGTCTTCCGGTGGAAAAGGTGCATTCGTGTCATATCCGGCGGCTTCTCCGGTGGGTAATGCGGCTCCGTTTGTTGTTGTCGGGGTAGCGGGATTCGAACCTTCAACTTTTGGCGTATTGGGTGCACCCTCTGCCGACCTTACCGCATTTCTGCGCTCACGTTCTGTTTGTTCGGCGCGTTTTTCGGCTTGCATCTCACGCCGCTTGGCAACTTCCGAAACCAGCAGTTTGTCTTCTACGCGCAGCAGTTGGGCGCATTCTTTGATGTAAACGTCGCGTACAATCGCTTCGGGGATGACCGAGATGCTTTGTACAAGGTTGCCGATCAGTTCGGCGCGCTTGATGGGGTCTTTGCCGGCATCTTCCAGCAACAGGTTGGTTTTGAAACGGATAAAGTCGGTTTCATGTTCTTGTATGAACTGCTGGAACTCGGTAGAGTTGTGCTTGCGGGCAAAAGAGTCGGGGTCGTCACCGTCGGGCAGGAGACAGACTTTGATGTTCATGCCTTCTTCCAACAGCATGTCAATTCCCCGGATAGAAGCCTTGATACCGGCTGCATCACCATCGTAGAGCACAGTCATATTATTGGTGAAGCGATGAATCAGACGGATTTGTCCCGGTGTCAGTGCGGTGCCCGAAGAAGCCACTACGTTTTCTATGCCGGACTGGTGCATGGATATAACGTCCGTATAACCTTCCACTAAGAAGCAACGGTCTTGCTTTACAATGGCTTGTTTGGCAAAGTAGATGCCATACAGCTCATTGCTCTTATGGTAGATTTCCGATTCGGGTGAGTTGACGTACTTTACTTTCACCCCTTTGGTGGCGCTGGCAAGCACACGGCCTCCGAATGCCACTACCTTGCCCGACAGCGTGTGCACAGGGAAGATGACACGTCCCCAAAAGCGGTCGCGCAGGCGATGATCGTCCGTCTCGTAGCAAAGTCCGGTCTTGATGAGGAATTCTTTCTTATATCCTTTTTTCAGCGCCTCTTGCGCCATGGCATCGTGGCTTTCGGTGCAATAGCCCAGTTGGAATTTCTCGATGATGTCGTCGCGAAAACCGCGGTTGCGGAAGTAGGCCATACCGATGCTACGGCCGTCTACGTGGTTGCGCAGGATATCCTGGAAATAATCGCGGGCAAACTGATTGACAATGAAGAGACTTTCGCGTTCGCCCTGAACCAGTTTTTCTTCGTTGGACAGTTCCCGTTCCTTGATTTCGATACCGTATTTTTTGGCAAGGTATTTCAAGGCTTCGGGATAGGACATCTGCTCGTGCTCCATGATGAAGTGTACGACATTGCCGCCTTTTCCGCAGGCGAAGCACTTGCACAATCCTTTGGCAGGCGATACGTAGAACGACGGTGTTTTGTCGTCATGGAACGGGCATAGACCTACATAGTTCACCCCGCGTTTTCGCAGGGTGACGAAGTCCGATACCACATCAACGATTTGTGCGGCATCAAGTATGCGGTCTATGGTGGCTTGGTCTATCATAATTCGAACACAAAGTTACCTATAAAAAATGAAGAACTAAAAAAAAATAGTTCTTCATTAAAGGGCTGTTTAAAATTAGCCCTGTATTGTCCTGAAGGAAAACCCCGGCAAGAGTGCTTATTTAATCTTTTCCCTGATTTTCGTCAGGTATTTCTTCATCCCTTCGGCATCCTTATTGGTGATAATCTCCAACAGCCGTTTCAGTTCCAGGCGGATATTCTCCACCTGTCCGGGAGTGCGGGGATTGAACAGGATTTCCTGAAGTAGGTAGTCGTCCTCGCTCAGCAGACCTTTGGCGATGGCCATGTGCTTTTTGAAGGTTGTTCCCGGAGCTTCCTGATGTTTCATGACTGCTGCAAACACAAAGGTCGAAACGAAAGGAATGGACAGGGAGTATGCCACCGTCTCATCGTGTTCGTCGAAGGTATACTCAAAGATATTGAGTTTCATGGTCTGGTATAGATCCTTAAAGAAGATTTTTCCCAGATGGTCTCCTTCGCTGATGATAATGGCATTTTCCGTATTCAGATTGCTCAGGCTGGCAAATGTGGGTCCGAACATGGGATGTGTCGAGACATAACGGAAGCCGCTTTCTTCATAGAACTTCTTCAAGCCTGTCTTTACCGAAGCGATGTCGCTGATGATGCAGTCTTTGGGTAGCACAGGCAACACCTGGCGGAAGGCCTCAAGGGTGTATTTCACCGTAACGGCATTGATTACCAGCTCCGGTTCAAATTCCTTGATTTCCTCCAGCGTGGTGAAACGGTAGGTGTTGTAGACAAAACGCAACTGGTGCGGGTTGACGTCAAACACTGCCGTCTCGTGTTGAAAACTTAAAGTATCCGTAAAGAAAGAGCCCATTTTGCCGGCTCCGAGTATTAATATTCGCATAATTCAAAAATTAATCATCATTTGTTGATTATCTCCATTTGTTGTCTCACACTCTCTTCGTGTATTGCCTCGAAAACTTTCTTGATGAACTCCGGATCCATGCCGCAGAGTGCGCCTTGCGAACCGCGTTTTTCGAGGATTTCGTTGTAGCGTCCTGTTTGCAGAATCGTCATATCGTGTTCTTTCTTGTATGTGCCGATTTCGCGTGCCACACGCATCCTCTTGGCTAATTCCTGAATGAGGTTGTTGTCGCATTCGTCAATCTGCTTGCGCAATTCGCTGAGGTTTTCGGTGCTTTGCGTGTCCTTGCGTATCACGAGCAGGTTGAGGATGTAATCCAGCACATCCGGTGTGACTTGCTGGGCGGCATCGCTCCATGCGCAGTCCGGATTGCAGTGGCTCTCCACAATCAGCCCGTTGAACCCTAAGTCCATTGCCTGCTGGCAGAGGGGGGCAACCAGTTCGCGCTTTCCGCCGATGTGGCTTGGGTCGCAGATGATGGGCAGGTTGGGGATGCGGCGGCGCAATTCAATGGGGATGTGCCATTGGGGCAGGTTGCGGTAGAGCTTTTTGTCGTAGCTGCTGAAGCCGCGGTGAATGGCTCCCAGACGCTTCAGTCCGGCGTTGTTGATACGTTCCAAAGCGCCGATCCACAGTTCCAGGTCGGGATTTACAGGATTCTTCACCAATACCGGAATGTCCACGCCTTTCAGGGCATCGGCTATTTCCTGTACGGCAAAGGGATTGGCGGTGGTGCGGGCACCCACCCAGAGTATGTCTATTCCGGCTTTCAGACATTCATATACGTGTTTGGCAGTGGCCACTTCGGTGGATACGTACATGCCTGTTTCCTTTTTCACTTCTTTGAGCCAGGACAAGCCTTCTACGCCGATGCCTTCGAAGCCGCCCGGTTTGGTGCGGGGTTTCCAGATTCCTGCGCGGAATATCTTCATTCCTTTGGCAGACAATTGCTTGGCTGTGTCCATTACTTGTTCTTCTGTCTCGGCACTGCATGGGCCGGCAATGACTAAGGGACGTTTCTCCTCGATGCCCGGCAATAAAATAGATTCTAATTGAAGTTCCATATTCTTGATTTGTTTAATTATATTCTTTCTGTATAAATGTTTCTCGGTCTTTCTTCTCCCAGTGAAGAGTCCTTCCTGAGCCCGGTTGCGGAATTTACTAAAACGGGATGGACGTTTTAGTAAATCTTTGCCGGAGTTTTAGTAAATCTCCGGGTCTGTTTTAGTAAAACGGATACCGCCTTTATCCGGACAGAGACCTTCTGTAAAGATATTACTTCATCTCCTTGACGCGCTTCAACGCTTCTGCCAGTTTGCCGTCCTTGCAGCAAAGCGAGATGCGGATGTATCTCCTGCCGTTGCTGCCGAAGATGAATCCCGGAGTGATGAACACGCGGGCTTCATGCAATACGCGTTCGGTCAGTTCCTCTACATCGGCGCAGCTGTCGGGAATCTTTCCCCAAAGGAACATGCCCACTTGGTTTTCGTCGTAGGTGCATCCCAGCTCGTGCATAATCTCGCCTGCCAGCCGGCGGCGTCCGCGATAGTTCCTGTTGTTGTCTTCGTACCATTCTTCACCGGCTTCGAGGGCAGTGGCGGCGGCCAGTTGCATGGCGCGGAACATGCCGCTGTCTATGTTGCTCTTCACTTTCAGTATCCATTGGACGAAGTCGGCATTGGAGGCGAGCATGCCGATGCGCCAGCCCGGCATATTGTGGCTTTTGCTCATGGAATTGAATTCAATACAACATTCTTTAGCTCCCGGCACGCTCAGAATACTAATTGGCTTTTCGTTTAGGATAAAGCTGTACGGATTGTCGTTGACAATCACGAGATTCTTCCGGCGGGCAAAGTCAACGAGACGTTCATACAGTTCCGGAGTGGCGTTTGCGCCTGTCGGCATATTCGGGTAATTGGTCCACATCAACTTTACGCGGCCCAAATCCATATTCTCCAGAGTTTCGAAATCGGGCATCCAGCCATCTTCCTCTTTCAGGTCGTAGTTGATAACTTCCGCGCCGAGTATCTTGCTCAAAGAAGTATAAGTGGGATATCCCGGGTTCGGTACCAATACCTGTTCTCCCGGATTGACGAAAGCCAGTGTGACATGGAGGATTCCTTCCTTCGAGCCGATTAAAGGTTGTATTTCCGTGTTCGGGTTCAGGTCGACTCCATACCAGCGTTGATACCATGCTGCGAAACCTTTGCGAAGTTCGGGGATACCTACATACGGTTGGTAACCGTGTCCGTTCGGGTCGTGGGCATTATTGCACAATGTTTCGATTGTCTTTTCCGAAGGTGGCATATCAGGGCTTCCGATACCCAGACTTATCACGTCTTTTCCTTCCGCATTCATTTGTGCTACTTCTTTCAGTTTCTTAGAGAAGTAGTATTCGCTTACACTTGCCAGTCTGTCGGCGGGAGCGATCTTATACGTTTGATTTACCTTCTGCATATTCGCCTAATATTTTAAGTTCTTTGGTTAATGGAGTGATTGCTGCGATCGATTGTTTGTATCTCAGATAGTCGTTGAAAGCTACGTCCACATAAAACTGGTATTCCCATTCCCGTCCGATAATCGGCAACGACTGTATCTTAGTGAGGTTGATGTTGTAAAACGACAGGATAGACAACACTTGTGACAAGCTGCCTTCCGAGTGCGGCAGTGTGAATACCATGTTCGCCTTATTGATCGTGTTTGTACGGTGCTGGCGGAGTTCGTCCACTTGCCACGGGTCGGCAACGACTAGAAAACGGGTAAAGTTATGCTTATTTGTTTCGATACCTTCTTGAAGGACTTTCATTCCATAACGTTCGGCGGCTATCTTGGAGCAGATAGCGGCGTGTCCTTTCAGATTTCCGTTCTTGATAGCCTCTGCGCTGCGTGCCGTATCTTCACCTTCCACTACTTTTAGTTGTGGGTGCTGGTTCAGGAAATCACGGCACTGCATCAGGGCGATAGGGTGGGAGTTGACTTCAGTCAGGTCTTCCCAACTTTCATCGGGCAGGCAGACGAAGCTGTGCGAGATGCGCAGTTTGTATTCACCGATAATTTGTGTACCGCTTTGTCTCAACAACTCGTTGTTGTGCAGCAAGCTGCCTGCAATCGTATTCTCTATGGCTAGCATTCCGATAACCTGACTGTCTTTACGTATCGAGGTAAACACGTCTTCGAAACTGGCACAACAGATTAACTCTATTTCTTCTCCCTCGAAGTACTTGTGTGCGGCGAT
>OGJL01000496.1_pt1 | contig 15829 bp, 13 predicted proteins | sample 1572291 | NCBI WGS metagenome assembly OGJL01 (sample SAMEA2582082, study PRJEB24529) | metagenome | biome: Human gut stool | place: China | collected 2011
AGAGGACGTTTAGACGCAAGAAGGACGCTGAAGAGCTTAGTTGCGGATTTGAGGTAAACCTATCTTATCTCATAGATAAGATAGGTCAGGCTATTGAAAAACTATTTCGCTACTCCTTGCTTGGTCTGTATTACAGTCTGCATGGTACCGTCCGGATTATACTTTAATTCATCCACACATACGCTGCGTCGTCCTATTGCTCCGGCATGACCATCAAGTGTTAACGTTGCATTGTGGTAGAACAGATACCACTTGCCTTGGAATTCGGCAATTCCCGGATGGATTGTAAAACTGTTTTCTGCCATGCCGGTCAACTCCCCTTGTGGTGTCCATGGACCTTCCATGCCAGGAGCGGTGGCATAAGATATGGTTTCACGCCCTTGTCCGAATGATGCATATGTGAGGTAATACAAATTGCCATGTTTATGTAACCATGGACCTTCTACATAACGGGGCAGGTCTACTACTTGGATATCCCCGTCAATTTCGGTGAGATTGGGCTTTAATTTGGCAAGGAAACAAGTCCCATTTCCCCAACAAAGCCATGCTTGTCCATTGTCATCGATTAAGGCAGTGGGATCTATGTCATTCCACCAGCCACGTGGACCGTTGGAGGTCATATCATCGGTTACAAGAGGCTGGCCGATTGCATCAGTAAAAGGTCCGGTGGGAGTATCTCCGACGGCTACACCGATTGCTTTGCTATTGTAGGGTTCACCGGCTTGTACAGTAGTATAGTAATAGAATTTGCCATTGTGCTCTATAACTTGTGAGGCCCATGCTTCACCAATCCCCCATTTGAAGTCTGTGGGCTTCAATACAACACCATGATCAGTCCATGTTTGCATGTCCTGTGTAGAGTAACATAACCATTCGGTAATGTTGAATTCTTTGCCGCCATGAGCAGTGTCCTGACCTTCATAGAACTCGTCGTGCCCTACGTAAAGATAGAGAGTTCCGTCGTATACAAGCGGAGCCGGATCTGCTGTAAATTTGTCTTTAACTAAGGGGTTGCCTGTGTTTTGAAAAGTGGGTAATTGTGGGCGTTGTGCACATCCTGCCAGCAGGACAATGGCACAAAAAATAAAAAGCAAATTCTTTTTCATACGTAATATGTTATTAGATAGCATTAATTAATCAAGGTTGAGTAAGGCATGAACCTCAATACAAAAATAGGCCTGTAATGCATTTGTAGGCTTGTGCTTTTAGATATTCAGTTTATATTTTTAGATAAAAATAAGTCCTACATACTTTTCCCAAAGTAGTAGGACCCGTTTCTAAGTATGACTAACTTATGTATAACTGATGATTTGTGTCTGTTTAAGTTTGTTATATTCGGTTTTGAAAGAATTATTCAAAGCTGATCCAGTCTACTGCTACCGGGTTTTCTCCGGTCTGAGTTATAATCAGGTCTTGCATGCTTGTAGGTGCATTGGATACATTTGTACTGATTTCGGTCCATTTCCCGGTTGGTTTTATGGGCAATTCGGCAATTGTCATTCCTTTTTCACCGGGAGTCCGCAGGGTTATTGCTCCGCCTTTTTCCGAGCGCACACGTGCTTTGAGCCGCTTTACGGGAGTGGTGCCGAAATCTACTTTATTATATGTCACCCATGTACCAGCTCTGTTGAATAAGGTCTGCCAGCCTTCAAATGTATTGGAAGGCTCCAGATAATCAATAGTCACTCCGTAGGGGCTTATGGTAGAATAGCGGTCAATCTGTATTTTGCTTCGTGCATCGGTTATTCCTACACCGCGCAGTGTCGGTTTGACTTTTTTGATAGTGCCGTCTGTATTGAAGAATAGCGAGTCGATACGCGCCGAACGGTTCTTGTCGAAATTGGGAGAATAGTCATTATGGTGATAGAAGAGATACCACTGCCCATTGTACTCTGTAATGGAGTGGTGGTTTGTCCAGCAGCCGGAAGGTGATTCATCCATAATTATTCCCGTAAAGGTGAACGGACCCATTGGGCTGTCTGCCATGGCATACGCCAGAGTTTCAGTCTTGTCCTGCACCCAGGGGAAAGTGAGGTAATATTTATTATTGTGCTTGAAGGCATACGGCCCTTCCTTAAATCCGTCAGGCAATCCTTGAATCTGCATGGGTTCTGAAGCGAGTTCTTTCATGTTCGGTTTCAATTTGGCAACTGAAATTCCGCGTCCGGACCAGTAAATATATGCTTCTCCATCTGTATCGATGAGGACGCAGGGGTCAATGCCGCCTACTCCTTTTATAGGTTCGGCTTCCGGAGTGAAAGGTCCTTCCGGACTGTCAGCGATGGCTACACCGATGCTGAATCCGCGTCTGCCTTCACCTTGGGGAGTGCTGGGAAAATAGAAATAATATTTTCCGTCTTTGTACACACAGTCGGGCGCCCACATGGAGTAGGAGTCGGGCTGTACCCAGGGTACTTTGTTCTGAGTAAGGATTACACCATGGTCTGTCCAGTCGGTCAGGTTGGTCGAGGAAAATACATGGTAGTCTGCCATGCAGAACCATTCTTTCAAACGGTCAATAGGACTGGGTATGTCATGCGAAGGGTAAATATATACCTTGCCGTTGAACACTCGCGCCGTAGGGTCGGCGGTAAATTGGTCTCTGATGACCGGGTTCTGCGCCTGAAGGGTACTTGCAATAGTAATTGCCGCAGAGAATAAAAGGAAAAGTTTTCTCATGATATTATAATGTGTTACATGTTATGATGTTACAAATGTAACAAGTTCTTTCCTTTTTTCCTTATACTTTTAAATACACCTCTTGTGTTTTTAAGTAAAAAGTGCCCTATAACATAAAAAGACTTGTAATGAATAGAATACAGGGGTATTTGTGGAAATTATAAATCCCCCTTATCTACTTGATAAGAGGGGAGAAGTCCTGTTTATATACTTTTACCCATTTCGTAGGCCTCTTGCATGGCAGGATTTCCTTTGATTTCTCCAGTGTGCCATACTCCCAGTCCATACACTATTCCCTTAACCGTAGGATTCTCCAGACAGTCGAGGAATCCTTGGAAAGTATCGATTGTGCGTAACATCTTTTTCCGGTCGTCTTCGGCCGCGGTTACGATAAAGTAAAACTCTTTGTCTGCCATCTTTGTGTATTGGCTGCAACAACGGTCTATTAAAGTTTTCATCTGTGCCGACATGGTGTAGAAGTAAACGGGTGTACTCATGACGATTACATCTGCGGCAAGCATCTTTCCGATTACTTCGGTTGCATCGTCTTTTTGAGGACAGGGCTTGCCATACAGACTACACATGCTGCATCCTGTGCAGTAGTGAATGGCTTTATCACGAAGGAAAATTTTTTCTGCATTATTGCCAGCCTTGATCGCTCCGCGCAGGAATTCATCGCAGAGTGTATCGGAGTTACCGCCGCGACGCGGACTTGATGAGAGAATCAGTACTTTTTTCATGTTTGTTTCAATGTTTTTGTTTACTGCAAAAGTAGAAAGATTTTATCAAACGGTTTGTATCTGAATCTTCGGAAGTTGTATCTTTATTACGGTTTTTGCATATGTATGCTTGAAGAAAGTTGACTGTTCAGGATACCTTTCAACTTGTATTTTCCTAAATATCGAATAACTCCTGTCATGCGATGGGAGGAGGAGGAATCAAAGGACGGAGGAAGAATAAGATAAATTAATATCCCCCGTTACCCTACATATAAGATAAATCCCTATCTTTGTGGCGCTTTTTATCTAAACAAAGATTTCAAATTAATTAAGATACAACAAAAAATGGCACAAGAAGACGTTTTTAAGAAACTCGTATCACACTGCAAGGAATACGGATTTGTGTTCCCTTCCAGCGACATCTATGACGGTTTGGGAGCCGTATATGATTATGGTCAGATGGGTGTGGAACTGAAAAATAACATCAAACAGTACTGGTGGCAAAGTATGGTGCTGCTGCACGAGAATATAGTAGGCATTGACTCGGCTATCTTTATGCATCCCACAATCTGGAAGGCAAGCGGACACGTAGATGCGTTCAATGATCCTTTGATTGATAACCGCGATTCCAAGAAACGTTATCGTGCCGATGTGTTGATTGAAGATCAACTCGCCAAATATGACGACAAAATAAACAAAGAAGTTGCCAAAGCTGCCAAACGTTTCGGTGAAGCTTTTGATGAAGCACAGTTTCGCAGTACAAATACCCGCGTGCTGGAGCATCAGGCTAAACGTGACGCTTTGCACGAACGTTTTGCCAAAGCATTGAATGATAATAACCTTGATGAATTGCGCCAGATTATATTGGATGAGGAAATTGTTTGCCCTATCAGCGGTACGAAGAACTGGACGGAAGTTCGCCAGTTCAATCTGATGTTTACCACTGAAATGGGTTCTACTTCTGAAGGTGCAATGAAGATTTACCTTCGTCCGGAAACAGCTCAAGGTATCTTCGTGAACTATCTGAATGTACAGAAGACCGGTCGTATGAAGATTCCTTTCGGTATCGCACAGATCGGTAAGGCTTTCCGTAACGAAATCGTTGCACGCCAGTTCATCTTCCGTATGCGTGAGTTTGAGCAAATGGAGATGCAGTTCTTTGTAAAACCGGGTACTGAACTCGACTGGTTCAAGACTTGGAAAGAAACCCGTTTGAAATGGCATAAGGCATTGGGCTTCGGCGATGACCATTATCGCTATCACGACCATGACAAGTTGGCTCACTATGCCAATGCTGCTACGGATATCGAATTCCTGATGCCTTTCGGCTTCAAGGAAGTGGAAGGTATTCACAGTCGTACGAACTTCGACTTGTCTCAACATGAGAAATTCTCCGGTAAGAACATTAAATACTTTGATCCGGAAACCAACGAAAGTTATACTCCGTATGTTATCGAGACCTCTATTGGCGTAGACCGTATGTTTCTTAGCATTATGTCGGCTTCTTACTGTGAGGAGCAGTTGGAGAATGGCGAGACTCGTGTTGTCCTGAAGTTACCTGCTGCATTGGCTCCGGTGAAACTGGCTGTTATGCCGCTGGTGAAGAAAGACGGCCTTCCTGAGAAAGCTCGTGAGATTATTGATAACTTGAAGTTCCATTTCCATTGCCAGTATGACGAGAAAGACAGCATCGGTAAGCGTTATCGCCGTCAGGATGCCATCGGTACTCCGTACTGTGTAACAGTCGATCATCAGCAACAAGAGCGTGTAGCTATCTCTGAACTGAACAATATCATTGCAGATCGCGTAAGCATCACGTCTTTGCTGAAAACGCTGCAATAAGAAAATATTTAGCTGTCCGCCATTCGGGGTGTTACAAAGAACGGCGGATAGTGAATATAAAATAATAGTAATTCTATAATTTTTTAATTAGATGAAGAGACCGTTCTTTTTGTTTTTGCCTTTCTTGCTCTTCGTGGCAGGTGCATTCGTAGCTTGCGAAGAAGTGGAGGAGGCTGGAAAATATGATAACTGGGTGCCACGTAATGAAGCTTTTATTGATTCTATAAAAGCCGAGACCGGTAATAGCATTGTAGCTTCGTTGGAAGATGCAAAGAATATGGAAATTGGAAAGCTGTATGCTATAAAAGTCGAAACTGGGGGTGTCAGTGTTGATGGTAATTCTAAGCCCCAATATGTCTATTGCAAGAAGCTATGGAAAGAAGATGGAGGAGCATACCCGCTATTTACAGACGAGGTAAGCACTTACTATTACGGTACTTTCATCACAGGGGAGGAATTTGACGGTAATTTTGATGGCTTTGGAGCAACAGACAGTAAGCTACCATTGCCTTTGTCGTCGCCCTCGTCCGAGTCATCCGAATTACTTGCCGAATCCAAGTGGCCTACGGATTTTAATTCTCCTTCTGAATTTTTTGTTTCGAAAGTAATTTCCGGATGGACATGGCCTTTGCAGTATATGCAGGTAGGCGAACGTTGGCTACTGTATATCCCTTGGCAAAGCGGATATGGTTCGAGTGGTAATTCATCCATTCCCGGTTATTCATCATTGACATTTGATGTATATTTGAAAGGAATTGTGTAGGAAAAACGAATTGATATGAATGAGAAAGGTGATAAAGTTTGCTCTTTATCACCTTTTCTGTTTATAATCAGGGACTTATCAGGTGCCTTTTGTTATATCTTCTTCTTAATGGCTTTTACCCAGATTTTATAGCCTTCTTCCTTTAGATGCAGTCCGTCGGTTGTCAGATCTGCTCGTAACACATTGCTTCCTTTTTCTGTGAACAGAGGAAAGAGATTGATGTATGTCAGGCCTTTTTCTTTGGCAAGAGCTTCTAACTGTTTATTGATTTCGGGTATCATACTTGTTTTTCCCGTCAGCCTTTTATAGCGGCCGAAACTCTCGTTGATGGGAAGCAGGCTTTGCAGGTAGAGTCTGGTGTCGGGAGATTCCTTCCGAATGCGTTCTACCGTTGTGCGAATCATGCTGACAATACTGTCACTTGTCCGGCCATGGGAGATGTCGTTCACACCGATAAGGAGGAATAACTTGGCAGGATGTCCCGGCAATATTTGGTGGAGACGGTCGTATACACCCATCACTTCATCGCCGATGATACCGCGGTTGCGTACATGCTTGTTACCGAGGCGGGCAGCCCAATTACCACCGTTTTCTGTCAGGCTGTTGCCTAACATTACGATGTCCTTGTTGCTGATAGGAGCTTCGTCCATGAACTGAATGAACCGTTTGTAGTAATGTTCTGTATATATACGCGGAGTAGGGTGCGCTTGTTCGGGGACTACATGTTGCAATGGCTGCGCAATGGTTATTTGTAGTCCGCAGAAAAGGAAAAGAAAACTTAGATATGTTCTCATAATGGTAGCAGGATTAGAGGTAAAAGATTATAGATCGTCACTCCTTAATTCGATAAGCATCTGCGGCTTTTTTCACAGAGCCATGCATGAGTAAGAGGGCTTTGGCTTTTCCATAATCAAGTCCTAATTCTTCGACCAACATACGTGTTCCGCGATCTACTAGTTTCTTGTTGCTAAGTTGCATGTTTATCATTTTGTTACCTTTTACACGCCCCAATTGTATCATTACGGAAGTGGTAATCATATTGAGAATCATCTTCTGCCCTGTACCCGATTTCATTCGGGAGCTTCCCGTAACATATTCCGGGCCTACAATCATTTCAATGGCTACGTCTGATTCCGCTGCCATTGGAGAGTCGGGGTTACTGGTGATGCAGGCTGTCAGAATCCCATGTTCGCGTGCTTCATGCAGTGCGCCGATTACGTAGGGGGTAGTACCGGATGCAGCTATGCCGATGACCGTATCTTTATCCGTAATATTGCGTTCTACGAGTTCCTCCCAACCACGTTGCATGTCATCTTCCGCATTCTCCACCGGGTTGCGTAGGGCTGTGTCACCACCGGCTATCAGGCCGATAACCAATGTTGGAGGCATGCCGAATGTCGGTGGAATTTCGGAAGCGTCGAGCACGCCAAGGCGTCCGCTTGTACCGGCACCCATGTAGAAAATACGTCCGCCCTGTTTCATGCGGGGAACTATCTGCGTCACTAACTTCTCTATTTGAGGTATTGTTTTTTGTATGGCAAGCGCCACTTTTTGATCTTCTCTGTTGATGTCTACCAGTATTTCATGGACGGACTTTTTTTCCAGGTCGTTGTAGAGCGAGGGTTGCTCTGAAATTTTTATAAACATAGGTCTATTTACTTTATGGGGGTTGTTGTTTACTATTTTATCACCTTATAAGTTACTTTCCGCTATGATATTTAATCAGTCCTTCCATTGGACTCTTAATGATAGTGCCCAACTGGATATTCATTTCCTGTGCAGCTTCTGCTAATATTGTTTTATAATAGAAAGCTACCGAACCGATAAAGTGTACTTTGCTATTACGGAAGTTCTCATATTGCATGACATTGCGTTTGAGGAATGATTTGAAACTTCCCAGTACCAACGCATGTATGCAAGGTTCATCTATGTTCTGTGCGAGGAAAGGCGAAAGGCTCGCAAGAAAACGGTTAGGAAATGGTTTGCGATAAACGCGGTCTATAATGTCGGCAGGTGTCAGGCTGAACTGTTTGAGAAATTTCTCCTTCAATTCGGGAGTCATCTGGTTTTTCAGTATATCACCTACCAATAACTTGCCCAGTACGGCACCGCTGCCTTCGTCTCCAAGTATGAATCCCAACGGGGACACATTGGAAACAATCTGCTTTCCATCATAATAGCAAGAATTGGAGCCTGTACCCATAATACAGGCAATGCCGGCCTCGTGTTGGCAGAGTCCATGAGCAACAGCAAGCATATCTGTATTGACTTCTACCTCTCTCTTTATTTGGAGATGCTTGGTAATGGCGCGGTGGACCATAGCTATTTTATCGGGAAATCCGCATCCTGCACCATAGAAATATACGGCATCCAATGCATTTGTTTTTAACTGAGGCAACAGTGATGTTGCGATCTCATTGCTGATTTCCTCTTCCGACTGAAAGAAAGGGTTAATTCCTTTCGTGGATATCTGTTGGATGGGTTGTCCGTTTTCTACAACACACCAATCGGTTTTTGTAGAGCCACTGTCTGCTATTAGAATCATATCTTTATAGTTGTTTGGTTATTAGTGATTGATGATTAATGATGGGTGGTTAGTGGCTGATAGCCAATTGCTGATCACACATCACCAATTGTTATATTTTTATATAAATCTTCCGTTTGTAGAGCTGGTAGCCGATGCACCAGTTTATGCCGACGAACAACAGCGCATAGGCCAGTGAACCGCCGGTTTCACCGAATATCGGCATCAGCAATATCTTATATAGGAATGTGTGTATACTGATGCTGCTTTCTCCCCATGGGAAACAGATGCTGCCGAAGAGAATACTAAGCACGCCTCCCAATACATACATGAACAGGGGATTGACGCCGAATGATTCGAAGAACAGGCTCCATTTCTTATAGCCTTTTACATCGATAATCCAGATGAGCAGTGCCAGAAAGCTGGAAGCCAACCCGCATGTTGTGAGAACGAAGGTAGGCGACCAAATCTTTTTGTTGATTGGGCATCCGTAACTCAACAAGAAACCGGAGAATGTAAGGATAGTGCCTACTAAAAACAATTTGATGAGATGTGAGTTGAGCATGCTTTCACGATCTTCATTGGCTTTGCCCCCTTCGAGCATCATGCGTCCCACACAGAAGCCCAGCAGTACATGGGCTATGGCGGGAATGGTACTTAAGAGGCCTTCCGGATCGATGCCGTTGTCCTTGTACATGTGTGCTGGGGTCAGGATAGTGCGGTCTACGATAGAAAGTATGTTCGTATCGTTATAGGCAAATCCATTGCCACATAGCAATAGGATGAAATATCCTGTCAGAAGAGTGGCGATAAGATACGGGATGTTCTTGTGCTTCATGGTCAGGGCAATGATAGCGGTAGCGCCATAGCAGAGAGCCAGACGTTGCATGACACCCAGAATACGGATACGGTCGAACGTCCATACGGATTCCCATAGTTGCGTGCCGAAACTGATGCCTTCGGTGGGAGAGGTCCAATAATAGCAGAACTTCGAGAACCAGCCGATAGCCATACCTATGAGGAAGATAAGTATGGTGCGTTTTAAGATTTTTATGCCGACGGCATGACTGAATTCAAAATTATATTTCTTCAAAGAAATGTACGTGGAAATCCCCATGATGAACATAAAGAAAGGGAACACAAGGTCGGTGGGGGTAAGGCCGTTCCATTCCGCATGGCGCAAGGGGGCGTAAATATGTGCCCATGTGCCCGGATTGTTGACCATGATCATTCCCGCAATGGTGACTCCCCGGAGGATGTCAAGGGCAAGAATACGTTTGTTTGTTTTTACTGCATTACTCATAATTTCAGGTGTGTTAAGTTAGTCTTGGGTTGTTGTCAAAGGTTGTGTGCATTGATCTACGAGGTAGGCAATGGACACATATGGGATACCGGAGTTGGTTGTCAGTCCGATTTCACAGGTGCGGCTGTTGGAGTAACCGATGCCGATGCCGGCAGCCTCTATCTGTGGACGGAGCTTACGCAGGGCGTAGGCATTCAGTTCGGGATGCGTGAAGCCTCGGTCGCCGGCAAAGCCGCAGCAACCTACTTCTTCCGGCACGATGACCTTTGTGGAGCAGAGCCGTGCCAGGGCTATGATTGTATCGGCCAGTCCCATTTTACGCATGGAGCACGTTATGTGGACTGCTATGGGTCGGTCAATGGGAGTGAATGACAGCTTGTCGCGCAGGAATGTGTATATGAACTCTGCCGGTTCATAAAGTTTCATTTTTTGAATGGTGCTGCGCATGCGGTGCAGACATGGGCTTTGGTCGCACAGGACAGGGTATTTCCCTTCTTCGCTGGCTTCCCAAAGCGCTGCTTCCAGTTCGGTTGTTTTGCGGTTGGCTATGTCGAGCATGCCTTTGCTCTCCCAGATTGTGCCGCAACAGAGTTTTTCCATGTTTTTAGGGAAGATGACTTCGTAACCGCCTTTTTGGAGCAGGGCGATCATTTTGTTGACCAGCGGCTGTTCCACAGGAGATTTCTTGGGCAGCCCCATCGTTTGGTTGATGCAACTGGGGAAGTAGACTACTTTATTTCCGGCTTTTAATTCTTTAGGTTTGAATTTGTAGGGCTTTGGCATTGCCGGAGTCCATAGGGGGATGCCGAGGGCATTGTGCATGCCTTTGGTGATACTGCTCATCGCTTTTGTTCCCAAAATGGAATGGCCGAGGTCTGCCAGTCCTAATATAGGTCGCAGTGCGCTTTTGATACCTGCAAAATGGTTGGCGGCAAAATTTCCGGCTTTATAGCCTAAACTGCCTTGCGGTAATTCTTCCTGGCGGATGATGTGCGTAAGGTCACCAGTATTGATTCCCATAGGGCAAGACATGGAGCACAGTCCGTCTCCGGCACAAGTCCGGTTTCCGGGGTAGAGATATTGCTTTTCCAACAAGGCCAGACGTTCAGGAGCATCGCCATTCTGCCGGAGACGGGCAATCTCTCTTTGCAGTACGATGCGTTGTCGCGAGGAAAGGGTGAAACCGCAGGAAAGGCAGTTCACTTCACAAAAGCCACATTCAATGCAGCGGTTCACTTTGGCAGCAGGGCTTTTCGCATCTAAGGGTATGAGAGGAAGCGGTTTGAAGTTCTTTATATGGCATTTCGGGTCATCATTGAAGATAACGCCCGGATTCAACAAGCCCTGTGGGTCAAATAGCTTTTTAACGGCTTTCATTACTTCGTAGGCGGAGTCTCCCCATTCGTAACGAACAAAGGGAGCCATGTTGCGTCCTGTACCATGTTCCGCCTTCAGAGAACCATCGTATTTGTCCACCACCAATGTTTTGACATCGTTCATCAGCTCCTCGTAACGCTTTACTTCGGCGTCACTGCCAAAGGACTGGTTGAGGATGAAGTGATAGTTACCTTCCAACGCATGTCCATATATACAGGCGTCTTCGTAACCATGCCGGGCGATGAGTTGCTGTAACTCGGCGGTTGCCTCGGGCAAATCTTCGATGTGGAAAGCCACATCTTCGATGAGACAGGTTGTTCCCGGTTTTCGCGTTCCGCCTACGGAAGGGAAGATACCGGAACGGATAGCCCAGTATTGTGAATATTCCTCGGGCTTGTCTGTGAAGCGTACAGGCGTATAGGTTCGGAAGTGAGAGAGACAATGTTCTATTGCACCGATATTCCGTTTCAGTTCTTCGTCTGTGCAGGCTTTGGTTTCGGTCAGTACGGCAGTCAGTCCGGTTTCGTCTCCCGGTTCTATGCCGGGCAGGGGAGATGAACATATTTCTCCTCTGTATTTCAGGAATATGGGGTCGCTGACCGATGCCAGGGACTTCCAATCCAGTAGTTCTGCTCCTTTTACAATCCACCCGCCGTTGTTGTCCGTCAGCTTCTTCATGGCCACTACGGCACGACAAGCGTCTTTTATAGTCTTGAAGTAGAGCATGGCGCTTGCCTTACAGGGATAGTCGTACTCTGTTTTCATGGTGACTTGCGAAAGGAATGCCAATGTTCCTTCCGAACCGACCATAAGGTGAGCTATGATATCGAACGGATCGTCAAAGCGGATGAAAGGAAGGAGGTTCAGTCCTGTTACGTTCTTGATGGAATATTTGTAATGAATACGCTCGGATAGTTTTTCATCGGCGCGTACAAATCCGGCGCAAGAAATCGCGGTGTGTCACTTCGAATGCGGCGCGGCTGACGGCATCTCCGGTGTCAAGCACCGTTCCGTCTGCCAAAATAATACGGGCGGAAAGAAGCACCTTGTCACTGTTGGCGTGTGTGCCGCAGTTCATGCCGGAAGCGTTGTTCATGACGATACCGCCCACCATGGCGCTTTTGACGGAAGCTGGGTCCGGAGCGAACTTCCTCCCGAAAGGGGCTAACAGCTCATTGACCCGTTGACCGATGATGCCGGGTTGCAGGGTAATTTCCTCATGGTCGGCGGAAAGGCTGTATTGTTCCCAGTGTTTGCCGGCTACGATGAGTATGGAGTCACTGATGGCTTGTCCGGAAAGGCTGGTTCCTGCCGCTCGGAAAGTTACGGGCAGGTGGTGGTGGCCGGCTAGTTTCAGTAATCGGGAAATCTCTTCTTCTCCCTCCGAGCGGATTACGATGAGGCGGTAAAAACCTGCGTCCGTTCCCCATGCCAGTCGGCGGAGTTCATCGGTGTAGATCCTTTCTTGCGGGATGAACTGTTTCGCTTCCTGCAGGAAAGCCATGTAGTTACTCTGTTTCATAACGTATAATTTGTTACTGTTATGCATGTTTCCGTATACTCTCGTCGGGATGTGCTGTGAAGCGCATTTGCGGAGTGAAGGATTCAGTATACGATTGAAATGCATTCAGGATCATATCAATTTGTATTCAGTTTTGCTTGTCAAACTATTTGTATAAATAATATGGTTTCGACAGTTTGCGGAAGTCTTCGACATCCTTATACCAATACTCCCGGATATCCTCCCACCGGTTGCGCTTGCTGAACCGTTCGCGTATCTGTTTGGAACCGCTTACTTTATCGAACATGGCAAACCGGCCTTTGTCTGCATGGTCGAAGACGGCACGTTCGGGATAGAGGGCGGCTACTTTCTCCATGACGAGAAACTGTATTTCACTGAGTGGAGCTTTGCCAAAGTCCATGATGTGCACCTGCACACCTTGCAACAGTTCGCCTTTGCCTACGGAGTAGAACGGTTTCAGATACATAGGCCGGAAGATAACACCCGGTACGCTCAGGCTGTTCAGGCTTTTGGCAAGTTTCTCCGCTTCTACCCATGTAGCGGCAAACATCTGGAACGGAATCGTATAACCTACTCCGATAGACATGTAGCCTAACTCGCCTAAAATTCCGCTGACAGGATAGAAAAATGCGGAATGTGGATGTGGGATGTGCGGGGATGAAGGAACCCATTGCAAGCCGGTCTGTGTGTAGTCCATTTTGCGCTTCCAGCCTTTCATTTTTACAACCTGCAGTTTGCATTGCTTTCCGTCTTTCAGCATCTTCTCTCCATTCAGCAGTAAAGCTAACTCACCGCAAGTGAGCCCGTAAAGATACGGAATTTTGAATTGGCTGACAAACGAAATGCAGTCATCTTCTGTCAGATTGCCTTCAATCTTCAACCCGCCTACGGGGTTGGGGCGGTCCAGTACAATAAATTCTTTTCCGTTTTCGGCGGCAGCTTCCATGGCAAGTCCCATCGTGCTGATATATGTGAACGAACGGCAACCGATGTCCTGTATGTCATATACCAGTACATCGATGTCTTTCAGCATTTCCGGGGTCGCTTTGCGTGTCTTGCCGTAGAGGGAATAAACGGGCAGCCCGGTGGAGGGGTCTTTTATGTCGGTCACATGGTCGCCTGCATGTACATCGCCGCGCACGCCATGTTCCGGACCATAAAGGGCTACGAGGTTCACGTTCGGTGCTTCATGCAGAATGTCTATGGTGGACTTTAACTTGTTGTCTACTCCGGTAGGATTGGTAATCAAACCTACGCGTTTCCCCTCCAGGCACTTGAAGTTCTGTTCTTTCAGCACCTCAATGCCGGTTTTGATTCTTATCTTCTGTGCTTGTGCCATACTGCCGCAAAGGAGGCAGAGCAAGCAGGCTATAATTGTTCTTTTCATAAGCATGTATTCTGAATTAGTTATGTTGTTTGTATCCGTCACTCTTCATAATCATTTTTTTCCGTATTCCGGATCAATCCTTCTGTCTGCAAAAATTGTGACTATTACGGTGGCGACACAGCAGATTATCACCATCCAGAAGAAGTTGATGTAGCCGATTGCTTCCTGAATATACCCTGCAAACATACCCGGAATCATCATACTCAATGCCATGAATGCGGTGCAGATGGCATAATGGGATGTCTTGAACTCACCTTCGGAGAAGTACATCATATAGAGCATGTAGGCTGTGAATCCGAATCCGTAGCCGAATTGTTCGATAGCAATAGCCGTTGATATGGCAAACAGGTTTTCGGGCTGGCAAACAGCCAGGTAAACGAAAGTCAGGCAGGGGAGCGTCATACATGCCGCCATCCACCAAATGGACTTCTTTAATCCTATGCGCGATGCGAACAGTCCTCCGAGGATGCCGCCCAGAGTGAGAAAAATTACTCCGATAGTGCCATATACGATGCCCACTTCTGCCGTAGATAGCCCTAAGCCTCCCACTCCTTTGGCGGCAACAAGGAAAGGCATGCACATCTTGATGAGGAATGCCTCGGGCAGACGGTAGAGCAGCATGAATACGATGGCAAGCAACACGCCCGGTTTGGTGAAATAAGTGGCGAATGTACGGCCGAATTCTTTGAAGATGGCCTTTGCACTGGCTGTTCCCGGCGCCAGTACCGATTTGTCGGAAGCCGGTTTGGGGATTGCAAAGAGGTGATAGAAACTTACTGCACTGAACATGACGGCTGTAACCAGCATCGTGATGGTCCATGACAGTGGGATATTGTCGTATTTCAATTCGATGGCGCCGGCAATGGCTACGAGCACTCCTTGTCCGAAAATGGACGCGAGACGATAGAACGTACTGCGGATACCGACGAATTCTGCCTGTTCGCCCGACTTTAACGCCAGCATATAGAATCCGTCCGCTGCAATGTCGTGTGTGGCGGAGGCAAATGCCGTAATGATGAACAGTACCAGGGTAATGGTGAACATGCTGATAGGAGTCGTTCCGGCTGCCATGGTCGCTTCGTCCGGACGTGGAATGGTCAGGGTCAGCAAGATAAAAGCTATCGACATCAGTATCTGCATGGAAACAACCCACCATCTTTTGGTCTTGATGATGTCCACAAACGGGCTCCAGAAGGGTTTGATAGTCCAGGGTAGATACAGCAAGCTGGTAAACAGCGCCATGTCTCCGTTGGGAACACCCATTTTGGCAAACATCAGTACTGAGATGTTATTCACGATAAAATAAGGGATGCCTTGTGCAAAGTACAGGGTGGGCACCCATGCCCAAGGGGATATTTTCTTGATATTATTCATTCTGTTGGTTGTTTTTCGGTTATTAGATTAGTCATATAGTTTGTCAATAGTGGCACCGGTATAGTAGTGCAGCAGTATCGCGTCATATTGATATCCCTGCTCTCCCATTACGGCAGCGCCTATCTGGCAGAGGCCCACGCCATGCCCCCAACCGGCTCCTGTGAGGATAAAACGTCCGGGCATACCTTCCGCCGACAGTTCTGCCCGGTCTATGACAAAGGCGGAACTGTAAAGGTGTGAAGGAGACAGGGTGCGTCGGATCTCTAACTCTTTGCCGATAGTACGTGTCTTTTTGGTCCCGACGATTTTCAGCTTCCAAAGGCGTAAGGAAGTGCCGCG
>OGJL01000504.1_pt1 | contig 15651 bp, 18 predicted proteins | sample 1572291 | NCBI WGS metagenome assembly OGJL01 (sample SAMEA2582082, study PRJEB24529) | metagenome | biome: Human gut stool | place: China | collected 2011
GTATCTGCACTTTATTAATTTTTATCGGATGTTGTTCCATAACAATACGTGTTTTATAAAAGATAGTGCAAAGGTATAGTTAATCCTTTAATTGTGTTTTGAAACCAAGAAAAATTAATAATAGTATTTTATGTAAATTGAGTTATTCAATTCAAACTTATATACTTTGACATTACTCTAACTCTAATATTTCTTTTACTTCACCTTCTCCTACGTGCTTTCGTCCTTCTCCAAAGGTAAACTTAGTGCCTTCAGAAAAATTATCTCCTAAAGCTCTTCTAATAAGAAAAGCTATTTCAACTACCCCCTCATCTCCGGGATAAAAAGCCTCCCTATCAAGCAAAGTTATTTGACCAGAAGTTTTCGTCTCCTCAATAAAATCAAATAAAGGTCGATACCCACTATAAAATGGGGTTCTACGACCATCCTTATATAACCTTATACTAGCTATAATTCTAATCATAATAGTAACAATATAAAAAATAATCAACTAATTTGTGAGAATAAAGAATGGCGGACAATGTTAGCTATAAGTATATTTATCAAAGTTATTCTAATAAATTGAAAAACAAAAAAAATCAAATAGATATTTTCTAACATCAATTCATTTAATAGTCAAAAGGAATAATCGAACGATAATATCTTTTACACAAATATATATTTTATTGTATTATCTATTTTATGTATTCTTTTTCTGCAAATTCCAAAGGTGAAGAAGCACTCCTTCACCCACAAAATTCTTATTTACTGGTAATTCAGAAGAAAAATGAAGGAGTAGATTAAATAAATGTTTCTTATATATAGAGAATACAGCTTAAGCAGAAAGAAAAAAAGCAGCGTTTTAAGAGAAGGAAAGCGGCGCTTTAAGTAGGCTAAAGCATTGCTTTAGCTGCGGAAAATAGCTGCTTTTATTTGATTCTACTTCTTCTATCCACTTCTCTCTAATCTGGAAAATTTCAAAGATAAAACAATTAGATTTTCCAAAGAAATATTTTTTAAGCCAGAAACGGATATGAGAAATCATTGTAATAATCATGTCTTTTATTACATTGATATTTCGAAGTCAATATGCTCAAGACAGAATCAACTTTTGAATCATTTTCATATAGGATGAGCATATAAATACTATCTTTGCGAATATCAATCATGATAAAAGAGTACCCCAAAAGATAAAGAAAAGATATGAATTCCAACAAATTCTCCTATCAAGGACAAATCGAGACTATTCTTCATTATCTAAATTCCATGATACAAAAGAATTGGACAGGTAAAACTGCTGATGAGTTCAATCGTTTGATGTCTATACCAGAATTAGCTAAAATAGCATGCATGTCTGCTCGCAATCTTCAGCTGATGTTTAAAGCTTACACTAGCGAAACAATACATCAATATATCATTCGCACACGTATGGAATACGCCCAGCAATTACTCAAAGATAATAAAAAAAGTATAGCTGAAATATATGAATATATTGGATTTGCTAACCAGTCAGCTTTAAATAATACACTTCAAAAAAAATACAATCTCCCTCCCTCGAGAACTACAAAAGAAATTATTGGAAACAAGTCATACTTATCCTTCATGTATTTCTCCTTACCGCATAGTGGAATCAGAAACAATACCTGTCTTATTTTTATCTTATATTGGCAATTATGACACTTGTAGCACAGTTGCTTTTGAGACATACACTTGGGATTGCCTATATAAATATGCTAAAGAAAACTCTTTATTACCAGATAAGGAAGATTATTGGGGGATAGCTTATGATGATACAGACATTACCTCATTAGAAAAATGCCGTTTTTACGCTTGTATAGCCATTCAAAAAAGAGTAGGATCCAATCCTCCTCTTACTAATCCAATAAAACATATGGATTTACCTCAAGGTACATACGCAGTTTATATTCATCAAGGAGATTATGCATTGTTAGATGCCTTCTATGAGATAATATTGAAACAATTACCGCAATCATATTGCTTAGGAGAAACTCCAATCTTGGAACATTACTTGAACTCTCCCGCTGACACAGATGTGAAAGAGCTTCTTACTGAAGTTTGGATTCCAATCATTAAATAATTTTGTATAAGGGTGAAATATCACTCTTATACAAAATTAGTAACTATCATGCCTGATATACACTCTTTATCAAAGACTTAGGACAATACCCGAGGATATCAATAGAAATCTTTTCGGCTTCCTCTTTTGATATATTTTCATTAATAATATAGTGCTTAAAAACATTTTCCTTTTCTTTATATGCATAAGATGAAAGCAGCGGCCCTGCTATTGTTCGCAATTGCGAGTCTCTAAAATCATCACTTTGATTTCTGCCTAAACCAACACGTGTAGAATGTAAAATAATTGATTTATTTTCTCTATCACGACAATCTTCAACAGCTTCTTTTAAAACAAATTCTTCCTCCAAAGTATTATAATCTAAATTCTTATCCTCAACAATGAATTTTAAAACATTATTTGGTCCGAATTTTATTGTGCCATCATCAAACTGCGCACTTCTTATCAAGATACCATAATATATATCAGTACTATCAGATAAGCAAAGATCAATACCTCCTCTGGTGCCACCTTTAATTTTTGAATTCTTCGTCATGCCTGTACGATGAACATAAAATTTTCCATAATTATTCTTTTGCAGTTCATTTCCATGCACAAACCCATCATTAAACTTTGGGTGCTTAAAATAAGCTTCTACTTCAATTGGGTAAATCCGCAACCCATTACTCAACTCAAACATATAATTTGTAACTATCAATTTATTAATTGTTTGAAGCTGTTTCTCTATTTCCTTAAAGTCACTACATTGTATTAAAATTGCAATTTCTTTTTTCAAAGTATCCATGATTATTATAATATTAAATTTCTTTGGGTAAAGATAATCTTTTTAGTAAAGAGTTGTCTGAATATATCAACTTTTTTTTATTTCTCACTTAGATGATATCAAATAGTCAACAACAGAGTCCCAATTCGGATACTGCTCCGAACCAAATAATATCAATTCACCACTAAAATTTTCCGCACCATTTTTGAGGCGATCATCTATCAAGAAGTCTCCTTTGTTTAAATTTTTATGATGGCTAAGAATTAATCGTTTATAGCTATATGTACCTAACCATTTTTTCACCCATACAAGTTTATCCGACCAAGCAGAAGGATTATTCCAAGGTGCCGTGGAAAGAATGTACACATCATAAAAACGTACTAAACGATGGAAAGCATCAATTGCTCCTTTATATGGATACATTTTCGCAAAAATGTTAGGAACTTCATCATATCGTCCCTCATATTCTTTCTTTTCGTATTCACTCAATTTGTTAATACCTGATTGGAAGTCAACTAATACATTATCCATATCAATATAAAGTATAGGTTTGAAAGTCGATAACGCTGATATCATACAATTTTTATTTTATAAATTTTGAATTTAATGAATTATCCCGTAGTGATGCTATTCTTATCAGTTTTACACCAATCAAAAATAATATTGTAAATCCAATAATTAGTTCCATATTTCTTACTTATTTTATTTTTTCTACTTATTATTTAGTCACAGTCCAAGACAAACAATTCAATGCACCTCCCCATTTCTTTATAATCGGAGCTATATTAATCTGGTAAATTCGTCCATCATAGGAAGGATGCAATTCTTTTATCTGGCTTAAAGCCTCTCCATCTGTAGGTAATCCAAGTCCGGGAATTATGATTACATCACGTGTCTGAAGCATATTTATATATGCCCAACTATTTTCATCATACTTGCTAAGTTTTAAATCTATAACGGCAAAATCGTCACTCAATCTACGTCTCATTTCTCGTTCTATCTCTGGAGGATAAACTTTCAAGTTGACCAATATCTTACCATCACCAATATTATGAATAATTCCATCTGTATGACCACAGATATCATATTTGTCCCATGGTAGAAATACAATATCTGCTCCATAAAAGTTTTCCTTTAGTATTGCCAGTACTTCGCTCTGGTCAATCTGTGAATTTTCCTGAAATACCTTTTCTGTCATGATGACAATTGGTTTCCGACCTCTCATACATGATCCTATCCACTTTGAATTCGCTTCACACACGACTACATTTCCCCCATCAACAATAAGTGGAGACTGTGTAATATCCATATCTCTACTCATAGCTTTAAGTACAGGAATAATATTAGTTTTGTACTGTGGCTTATCCTTCAAATAATCAGGTTCATAGCGAAATTGAATATAAGACTTAAATCCCCACTGTATTGGCATATAATCTCGACACCAATAATCTTTAGTGTGTAGTAATGTACCATGCTCTATATGGTGGTAAACAAGAATGTCTGATATTTCTTTATAAACATTGGGATAATGCCAAGCAAAAAGACTTGAGAAATAAATGGCATCTTTATACTGTTCTGTAACCATAATCTTACCTAACGAAAAACCAATAATAATATGTTATAACTAGAAAAATGCCATTTGGCAATATCCATAGCTTAAAACGATCTCACAAATATCACAATGCAAAGATAAGTGCATAGCCAAACAATCTATTTACTCAAAAATGCAAAACGATTCGTATACCTTCATTTAAATGATTTTACATGTGATTATCTATCAATAGTATATAAAACAATTATGACACCATACCATTGGTACGATGTCATAATCTTAATAGAACCATGCCAAGAAATCGAAGTCATAATGACATGATGAAATTACACTAACCTAATTTATTTATTTTTCTTCCAAAGTTTGCTCATATCTTCCAGTGTCTTACCTTTCGTTTCAGGTACCCAACGCCAAACGAAGATGGCAGCAGCCACACAGATTATTCCATATAAACTATATGCAAACATCGGGCTGAAGTCGTACAGTGCTGGGAAAGTAGAAGATACAATGTAATTGAATATCCATTGGAAAGCCACAGCGATTGCCACTGCTTTACCACGAATGGTGTTCGGGAATATTTCCGAGATCAACACCCAGCAAATCGGTCCCCAAGACATCATAAAGAATGCTGCATACACAATCACTGAAAGTACCGGGAGAACACCCTTTATTGCCATGCTATCACACATTGCTACTGCAAAGGCTCCTACAGCCATACCGATAGAACCGATTATCAACAGCGGTTTACGTCCGAAGCGGTCTACAGTGAAGATTGCAACCAATGTAAAGACAATGTTTACAATACCCATAATAACTGTTTGCATCATGCCACCTCCTTCTGCACCTGCATTTTCGAAAATACGAGGAGCATAATAAAGTACCGCATTAATACCGATAGCCTGTTGGAATACAGAAAGTAAAATACCGATCACAATTACTGCCACTCCATAAGTAAAGATTTTCTCTGTCTTTTCATGAGCAGTAGCTTTAATATCATTAAGAATTTCCTGTGCTTTTGTCTTACCATTGATCTTTTCAAGGATCGAATAAGCCTTTTCATCTTGCTGTATCAATACAAGATAACGAGGAGTCTTGGGAACAAAGAACAACAACAGGCCGAAGAAAGCGGCAGGGAAAGCTTCCGAACCGAACATGTAACGCCATCCTTCATAAACAGTCCACATATCAGATTCAGCACTAACAGACAGTACACCGGCTGCATCTTTCAAAATAATAGGATTTTGATGGTCGCCCATAATCAGGAAATTCACGAAGTATACTACCAACATACCGAAGATGATAGCAAACTGGTTACACGATACAAGCGTTCCACGAATATTAGAAGGAGCAATTTCAGCAATATACATCGGACAGACTGCAGAAGCCAGTCCAACACCGATACCGCCCAAAACACGATACAAATTAAAAGCAATCAGCAAATCCATGTTCGGCTTTCCATATTCGAAGAATAAGACTTCCGGATAATAGGAACCTAATGCTGAAAGGAAAAAGAGTACGGCAGCAAGCCTTAGAGAATTACGACGTCCCAAACGGGAAGCAAATATACCGGAGATCGCACCACCCAGTACACAGCCAATTAATGCACTGGAAGATGTGATTCCATGCATTACTTTATTGTATTGAAAATCAGAGGCCGAAAGGAAAAAAGCCTCCAAGCCTTTCTCCGCACCGGAAATAACTGCTGTATCGTATCCGAAAAGCAGTCCTCCCAAAATGGCGACAGAGGTTATCGAATATAGGTAGAGTTTACTACCTTCGTTCGTTGTATTAATCATGGTTATAAGTAGATAAAGTAGTGTTGTAGTAGTTGGATTTATATCACCACAGATTTCACAGATTGACACAGATAAAATTCAAAATAAGAGAGAAGAAAATTAATCTGTGACGATCCGTGTAATCTGTGGTGGGGTTAATTAGCAATACATATTCAGAATTGCTTCATAAAGCTCTTGTTTACCGCTAGTCTGCTTCGGTTCACCGTTTGCTTTAGCATAAGCAACTACATCTTCCAAAGTCAACTTGCCATCTTCAAATTCTTTACCTTTACCACCGTCGAATGAAGCGTAACGGTCAGCCAACATTTTCTTATAGGGAGATTCGTTCAGCAAAGCAGCTGCACTTTCCAATGCACGAGCCATAGCGTCCATACCTGCGATGTGAGCGATGAAGATATCTTCCAGGTCAGTAGAGTTACGACGAGTTTTAGCGTCGAAGTTTGTTCCACCGTTACCCAAGCCGCCGTTGCGGATTATTTGCATCATAGCTTGTGTCAATTCGTAGTTGTCAATCGGGAATTGGTCTGTATCCCAACCATTCTGATAATCACCACGGTTAGCGTCGATAGAACCCAACATGCCGTTGTCTACTGCTACTGCCAATTCGTGTTCGAAAGTGTGACCTGCCAAAGTTGCGTGGTTTACTTCAATGTTCACTTTGAAATCTTTATCCAAGCCATGAGCTTTCAGGAATCCGATTACTGTTTCTGTATCTACATCATACTGATGTTTTGTCGGTTCCATCGGTTTCGGTTCAATCAGGAAAGTACCTTTGAAACCACGGGCACGAGCATAATCACGAGCGATGGTCAGCATTTTTGCCAGGTGTTCTTTTTCACGTTTCTGATCTGTATTCAGAAGAGACATATAGCCTTCACGGCCACCCCAGAATACATAGTTCTGACCACCCAGTTCAATAGTTGCATCGATTGCATTCTTGATCTGAACAGCAGCACGAGCTACTACGTCAAAATCAGGGTTAGTAGCAGCACCGTTCATATAACGTGCATGGCCAAATACGTTGGCAGTACCCCACAACAGTTTGATGCCAGTTTCAGCTTGTTTCTGTTTTGCGTATGCTACGATTGCTTTCAAGTTAGCTTCGTATTCTTCGATGCTTGCACCTTCAGAAACCAAGTCTACATCGTGGAAACAGTAGTATTCGATACCCATTTTCTGCATGAATTCGAAACCTGCGTCCATTTTATCTTTTGCAGCTTGTATAGCGTCAGCATTACTATTCCAAGGGAATTGTTTTGTTCCGCCACCGAATTGGTCGCCACCTTCAGCACACAAAGTATGCCACCATGCCATAGCGAATCTCAACCAATCTTTCATCTTCTTGCCGTTGATAACCTTTTCAGCATCGTAGTAACGGAATGCCATCGGATTCTTACTATCTTTACCTTCGAACTTAATCTTTTCAATTCCCGGGAAAAATTCTTTTGTTGCCATAATTCTTTTATTTTTAAAATGGTTATTATTTAAATTGTTAATTATTTATCTGAAGACAGAACCGGAGCCGGTATGTTACCGGTCATCGACTTTTCAAGACGGTATTTCCATTTTGCATACGCGTCAGCATATTCTTGGCGTTTTGCCACATTAGGTTCAATCACATCCAGTTTGTCAAGCGTAGCAAATGCCTCATTGTTATCCTTATAGATACCTGCACCGATGCCCGCACCTTTCGCAGCACCTACGGAACCATCCGTATCGTAAAGCTCGATAGTAGCTCCTGTGACTCCCGCCAAAGTATCGCGGAAGATAGAACTCAAGAACATATTAGCGTGTCCGGCATGGATCATCTTCACAGGAATTCCCATTTGCTCCATGATATCAATGCCATATTTAAAAGAGAATACAATACCTTCTTGAGCGGCACGGATAATGTGGTGTTTGCCATGTGCATTGAAGTCCAGTCCACGTATGCTGCAACCGATTTCCTTATTGTTCAGCATACGTTCGGCACCGTTACCAAAGGGCAGAATACTGATTCCCGCACTGCCGATAGGAGCTTTGGAAGCCAACACATTCATTTCATTATAAGATATTCCTTCGGGAGCAATGTTGCGTTTTACCCATGAATTGAGAATACCCGTTCCGTTGATGCAAAGCAATACTCCCAAACGTGTCTGATCTATGGTATGATTGACATGCGCAAAGGTATTGACGCGTGACTGCGGATCATAGTTCACTTCACCATTCACGCCATAAACCACTCCCGATGTTCCTGCCGTAGAAGCAATCTCTCCCGGATTAAACACATTCAAAGAAAGGGCATTGTTAGGCTGGTCGCCTGCACGATAGGTAATCGGTGTTCCTTCTTTCAGTCCAAGCTCTTTGGCAGCTATTGCATTTACACGTCCTTGTTCAGCAAAAGTCGGTTTAATATCTGCAATCAAAGAAGAATCAAATCCGTAATAATCCATTAAGAAATCAGCCACCCGATTGTTCTTGAAATCCCAGAACATACCTTCCGAAAGCCCGGAAACAGTTGTACAGATTTCTCCACTCAACTTCATGGCAATATAATCGCCCGGCAGCATTATCTTATCAATCTGCTCATAGATGGCCGGTTCGTTTTCTTTAATCCACGCCAACTTGGAAGCAGTAAAATTCCCCGGTGAGTTCAACAAATGAGAAAGACATCTCTCCTCCCCGATTGTCTCAAACGCTTTCTGACCGTATGGCACCGCACGAGAGTCACACCAGATGATAGCAGGACGCAATACATGCTGATTCTTATCAACACAAACCAATCCGTGCATCTGATAAGAGATACCGATGGCTTTAATTTCAGCGGCACTCACTCCGGATTCGGTCATAATAGCCTGCGTGGACAACTTTAAGTTTTCCCACCAACTTTCAGGATCTTGTTCCGCCCATCCGGGATTCACTGCAATAATATTCGCTTCTGTTTTCGGAAAAAATGCCGAGGATACACATTTACCAGTCTCCGCATTTACCAAACTCGCTTTTACAGACGAGCTACCTATGTCATAACCTAATAGAAACATAATTTTATTTACGATTAAACGATTTACTATTTACGATTTACGCTCAATGTCCGACAATTAATGCTTTAACATTCAACGCCTAATACTTGATACTTAATACTTGAACAGGATTTACCTCCTTACCTTATTATATATCTTCTTATCAAATTTATAATAACGGGCAGCACGGTGAGCCACTCCTTGTTGTTTTTCTTCCAAAGGAACTACATATTCCATCATTGCTATTTTTTTATGGAAGTTACGCACATCCACGGCTTTGTCGTATACTAATTCAAAAAGAGTCCTTAATTGTGCGGCTGTAAATTTACGCGGAAGCAGTTCGAACAACATGGAAGGATTAAATTCTACGAACTGACGAATATAAGTCATTGCCTCCTTTATAATCAGATTATGGTCGAAAGCCAGTGTTTTCACGTCTTTCAAAGCGACCCAGCAAGCCTGGTGATCGTCCAGATTCTTATCCAACGTACGATCTATCTTCACCATCGACAAATATGCAATGGTAACAATACGCTCCACTTTTGACTGCATAGCTCTTTCCAACCAACGTACATCTTTCGGATTACTCGTTCTGTTTTTAGAACCAAATGCTTTAAACTGCATCAGATTCACATTTTTAAGTCCTGTCAGTTCATACAAAACTCGTTGTGCAGCTTCATCCAAGGCTTCATCCATATAGATAAGACTTCCGGGAAGTTTCATATCATGATATACTTCTCCATTATCCTCACCTGCACGTTTTACAAGCAACACTTTCAGTTGTTCTCCGTCAAAACCAATCACTACACAGTCTACTGATATATGATTGTTTGCTAAAGGTGTATTTTTCTGTAAATTTTGCATATACATTTCTTTAAGACGATGCAAATATAGAGGCTACAAACCATCAAAACAAAATAAGAAACATGCTATAAAACATTGTTTTTCATATAAATACATATCATACATTCTACAATATGAATAGTTAGTGTTATCTTACGAATTACAATATGTATTTTAGTATTTCCGCGAGTGAGTAATTGTATAAAGTACAAAAACTAGATGGACGCTTTATTATCAGTACTTTTCATATCATTTCCAGCAGATAGCGGTAAAGGTACTTATTGTATTTTAAACGATATGCCATTTTGTACCTTATCGTTTTTTATTCTATCTTTGTCGGGTAAATATTAAAAAAACTAAAATGGAACGTCATCCAGTCATTTTATCCATTGCCGGCTCCGATTGTTCGGGAGGCGCAGGTATTCAAGCAGACATAAAAACAATCTCCGCTTTAGGTGGCTATGCGGCATCGGCTATTACTGCCATCACCATACAAAACACACTGGGAGTACGTGCCGTACAATCTATCGCCCCTGACATTGTTCGTGGACAAATAGAAGCAGTGATGGACGACCTGCAACCGGTTGCCATCAAAATAGGAATGGTAAATGATATTCAAATTGTTCGTGTGATTTCCGACTGTTTACAAAAATATTCACCTGCATACGTCGTCTACGATCCGGTAATGGTGTCTACCAGCGGAAAGAAACTCATGACAGATGAAGCTATAGAAGAAATAAAAAAAGAACTTTTGCCGCTTGTGACATTAATCACCCCCAACATCGACGAAGCGAAGGTGCTTACAGGTAAAAGTATTCACAACATTCAAGACATGCAGGCAGCCGCCAAAATGCTGACGGACGATTATCACACTAGCATCTTGTTAAAAGGCGGACATCTGGAGGGAGACAATATGTGCGACCTTTTGCACACGTCCGAATCTATCTATCATATATATGAGGAGAAAAAGATAGAAAGCCATAACCTGCATGGAACCGGGTGTACCCTCTCCTCTGCCATTGCTACTTATCTGGCCAAAGGATACCCCATGCGAGAATCCATCCAGCACGCTAAAACGTATATCACTCAAGCTATTATCGCAGGAAAAGAATTGAATGTCGGACACGGCAACGGCCCTTTATGGCATTTTCCGGACTCCGTTGCACAAATGTGTACATTTTGTGCGGTTGTATCATAAAAATACGTAACTTTGCACCCGCAATTAAAAATCAATTAAATAATAAAAATATGAAAGCATTTGTATTTCCCGGTCAAGGCGCTCAATTTGTAGGAATGGGTAAAGACCTGTATGAAAACTCAGCTTTAGCAAAAGAATTGTTTGAAAAAGCAAATGATATCCTCGGATATCGCATTACAGATATCATGTTCGACGGCACAGACGAAGATCTTCGTCAGACAAAGGTTACTCAGCCTGCCGTATTCCTTCACTCTGTTATCTCTGCTCTTTGCATGGGTGATGACTTCAAACCGGAAATGACTGCCGGCCACTCACTTGGTGAGTTCTCTGCATTGGTTGCTGCCGGTGCATTGAGTTTTGAAGATGGATTGAAGCTTGTGTATGCACGTGCAATGGCTATGCAGAAAGCTTGCGAAGCTACTCCTTCCACCATGGCTGCTATTATCGCATTGCCGGATGAAAAAGTAGAAGAAATCTGTGCAGCAGTAAATGCAGAAGGTGAAGTTTGCGTACCGGCCAACTACAACTGTCCGGGACAAATCGTTATCTCCGGCTCTGTACCGGGTATCGAAAAGGCTTGCGAACTGATGAAAGCTGCCGGAGCCAAACGTGCTCTTCCGCTGAAAGTGGGTGGTGCTTTCCATTCTCCATTGATGGACCCTGCCAAAGTTGAATTGGAAGCTGCTATCAAGGCTACGGAAATTCATACTCCTAAATGTCCGGTATATCAGAATGTAGACGCACTTCCTCACACTGATCCTGCAGAAATCAAAAAGAACCTGGTTGCCCAGCTGACTGCTTCCGTACGCTGGACACAGTCTGTTAAGAATATGGTTGCCGACGGTGCTACTGATTTTACAGAATGTGGCCCGGGTGCAGTACTTCAAGGACTGATTAAGAAAATTGACGGTACTGTCAACGCTCACGGTATTGCATAAGCATCCGTAAGAAAGACTTTATCTTTAAATATATGAAGCGTGTTGGTAACTATTGCCAACACGCTTTTTTATATTAAGCCTATTCATAGCATACGGATTAACATGTTGTATAACACCCCATTACTTTTCTTTTCCGGCAAACTTTCCGTATCTTGCTATTGTTTTTATTACAGGAATCATTTACTCAAATTTATGAGCCATGAAAATACATGAATATCAAGCGAAAGAGATTTTCTCCAAGTACGGAATACCTGTCGAGAGGCACACTTTATGCCGTACAGCCGCAGGTGTCATAGCCGCTTACCGGAGGATGGGAACAGACAGGGTGGTTATAAAAGCACAGGTATTAACCGGAGGCCGGGGAAAAGCCGGAGGAGTGAAACTGGTAAACAATACGGAAGATGCTTATCAGGAAGCTAAAAATATTCTCGGAATGAGTATTAAAGGACTTCCGGTCAATCAAGTACTGGTTAGTGAGGCGGTAGATATTGCTGCCGAATATTATGTCAGTTACACCATCGACCGAAATACACGTTCTGTCGTTCTGATGATGAGTGCATCTGGCGGTATGGATATCGAAGAAGTAGCCCGTCAAACACCGGAGAAAATCATCCGATATTCAATCAATCCATTTATTGGTCTTCCCGACTATCTGGCAAGGCGTTTTGCTTTCTCCCTCTTTCCTCAAATGGAGCAGGCGGGTAAAATGGCGGCCATCCTTCAGGAACTTTATAAGATCTTCATGGAAAATGATGCATCATTAGTGGAAGTAAATCCGCTGGCACTAACCAAGAAAGGTACGTTGATGGCTATTGACGCAAAGATTGTTTTTGATGACAATGCGCTCTATCGCCATCCGGAGGTACATGCTTTATTTGATCCGACGGAGGAAGAAAGAATAGAAGCAGACGCTAAAGATAAAGGATTCAGTTATGTCCACATGGATGGTAACATCGGTTGTATGGTAAATGGTGCCGGACTCGCTATGGCTACTATGGACATGATTAAACTTTATGGAGGTCAGCCAGCCAATTTTCTCGACATTGGTGGTAGTTCCAATCCTGTCAAGGTAATTGAAGCCATGAAACTTTTATTGCAGGATGAAAAAGTGAAAGTGGTCCTGATTAATATTTTTGGAGGAATCACCCGCTGTGATGATGTAGCAATGGGGCTTCTTCAGGCATTCGAGCAGATAAACAGTAATATACCTGTTATCGTACGGCTTACAGGCACTAATGAGCATATCGGACGGGAACTGTTACGGAATTACAGCCGTTTCCAAATAGCCACAACGATGAAAGAAGCTGCTCTTATGGCTCTGAAAGCATAATAAGTACCCAAATCATTAATAAATAAAGCAATTATGAGCATATTAATAGATAAATCCACCCGCCTGATTGTACAGGGAATCACCGGGAGAGACGGGCTTTTCCACGCCAAGAAGATGAAAGAATACGGAACCCATGTTGTTGGAGGAACTTCTCCGGGCAAAGGAGGAACAGATGTAGACGGCATCCCCGTATTCAATACTATGTATGACGCGGTTGAACAAACGAAAGCCAATACTTCTATCATTTTTGTTCCGGCACGTTTTGCGGCAGATGCCATTATGGAGGCAGCAGATGCGGGCATCCGGTTAATTGTCTGTATTGCGGAAGGAATCCCCACGCTGGATGTAATTAAGGCGCACCAGTTTGTCGAACAAAAAGGTGCTATGCTGATCGGCCCCAACTGTCCGGGACTGATCTCTCCGGGAAAAAGCATGGTAGGCATTTTACCGGGACAGGTCTTTTTAGAAGGAAATGTCGGAGTTATCAGCCGTAGCGGAACACTTACTTACGAAATTGTGTATCACTTAACGGCGAATGGCATGGGACAATCCACTGCTATCGGCATCGGGGGTGACCCTGTTGTAGGTCTTCATTTCCGTCAACTGCTGGAGATGTTTCAAAATGATCCGGAAACAGAAGCGATCGTCCTGATTGGAGAGATTGGAGGAAACGCAGAAGAACAAGCGGCTGAATATATCCGCAATAATGTAACCAAACCTGTAGTGGCATTTATTGCAGGACAATCAGCTCCTCCGGGGAAGCAGATGGGACATGCAGGAGCTATCATTTCGGGAAGTTCCGGTTCGGCAAAAGAGAAGATTGAATCTTTAGAAGCTGCCGGTATCCGGGTAGCACAAAAACCTTCGGATATACCGAAATTATTGAAAAGATAAACTCCCAAAGAGAAAGAAAAGACAAAAGTAGTCATATCATAACAGATGCAGATTCACTCCCTCAAATAAGTAATTACATACTTATCGTTTAGAGTAAATCTGCATTTATTTTACATACCTTTCTTTATACCTAATTTTATAAGAAGAGCATTCATAGGATATGCACAGAAGAAACCGAAAAGCATAGCCAACTGCATCATAAACCAGAATATCCATGTGTCTTTGGGTAATGGTTCATTGATGAACAATACAAAATAGACAATCGCCATCCAGCCATACATTCCTACCTGCCAGGATAAAAGAGAAAAGAAATCCGCTTTGAAAGCACGAGCCAAGGCATTACCTACCGATATTTTTTCCATCTCCCGAATAGCATAGAATTGGAAATAAACACCAATCATCAAAGCCAGAATAAAGTCAAGTACCCAATTACCAAAGAGCTGACTTCCTGCCACAGTTACAGGAACATAGTTTGTGAACCACTCTCCTATGATATCTGCCAATGTACATCCTGCACCACAATGAAGCGCCGACAAAGCTACCGATTGCCAATAAGGACGTTGCATTCCTTGCATCGACATTTCTCCCTGCATGGCCATATCCATCTCCATATTATCTTTCATACCGGACATATCCATTCCCTTCATATCAGACATATCTTTCATGCCAGACATATCCATTTTCATCCCATCATCCTCAGCTTTCATCGGACTACTCCGTCCAAACTTATTATACGCCCATAAAGCTAAATAACTTCCCCATAATGCAGATAATATCCAGACTGCATTCATTATCTTCATTGATTGCGGACGATGTGTCAGGTCTATGGCAATATGTACTGCAATTCCGATACCTGAACATACTAAGAAAACGGCTATTAAATTGAGCATGGCTGTATGTTTTTTAAAGATTCAGATTACAAAACATCCTTTATTTGTGAATAGTTCACCCCATTACTTTAATTTTATCCCGTCGAACTATTCCCTACACGAGTTGTTATCATTTTATAATCAAAACAATAGAATTATGAGCAGACGTAGACAATTAGAGCATGAAGTATCTGTTGCTCAAGAAAGAATAAAGAAAGCTGCAAAAGATACACCGAAGGATATCCTGAAATTATGGGAACAAGAGCTGGTAGACCTGGAATTGGAACTCAATAATATGGTGGATGATGAAGAAGATAACAATGAGGATTAACAGAAGAAGAGGTTGTGTCAAAACGCTGACACAGCCTTTTTTTATGCGCAAAGCCCAGACT